>Ga0118677_10001687_pt1 | contig 46043 bp, 33 predicted proteins | sample AliMusrvi5mmetaG_FD_86154 | JGI IMG/M metagenome (GOLD analysis project Ga0118677, IMG submission 86154) | reverse complement strand
ACAATTGGTTTTTAGAGGTGCCCTTCATACATTTGCGATGACCATACAATGCTGTTGGTGGGTATATCCCAATCCCATGCTCCTGAATTGGACGAATTCAATGCCATGTTCAATCGGATGGTTGTTTCTTGCAGTGCTTCTTCCGCCAGCTTTCGCCGGGTAATATCCTCGATGATGCCCAGGTTATAAAGGAATTGTCCATCGTTGTCATAGGTAGCTGTTACAGTCAGCGATCCCCAAATCATCTGTCCGTCTTTCCGGAAGTATCGTTTTTCGGTTTTGTAAACCGATATTTCTTTATTCATCAGTTTCCCGATATTGGGCAAGTCGCTGACCAGATCATCCGGATGGGAAACGTCTTTAAAAGTGAATTGCTGAAGTTCTGTTTCACTATACCCCAGGATTGCACAGAATGCAGGATTTGCTTTTTTAAAACGGAACTCTTTATCCGCTAAAACCATTCCGAAAGAGCCGTTTTCATACAGGTTACTAAACCGGAATTCGCTTTCGAACAGCAGTATTTCCTTGCGTTTACGTTCTGAAATGTCAATGGAAAAAATAAATACACCTTCAGTAGCTGGCTGAATGCTAAGGTCGAACCAACCCTTGCTTCCATCGGGAAATATGTATTGAAATTCAAAATGGCTGGAGGTTCTCTCCTCCAGTGTTTGTTTGATCATTTTGTACACTTCCGTTTCCTCAATTCCGGGCCACACATCCATATGCAGTTGACCAATCAATTCTTCTTTCGGGCGCTTATTGTGAATTTCTGCACTACGATTCACATAGAGGTACTTCCAGTCGAACCCGATGATCTGGCAGCCTTCGAACATGTGATCAAGGATATGATGAGAACGCTCTTCACTTCTCATTAACGCTTCATTCAGCTGTACTTGTTCCAATTTCTGATATGTCATCTCACTTATGAGTTGAGTCATATTCAGCAGGAAGTCCATGGCGACTTTGACTTTCTCTTTTGAAACAACGGGGACATTGTCAAGGGCACTTAAATATTCCTGTTCGTTAAAACCATAATTCCCGGCCTGAATTTTAAAGAAGTTGCGATCGGGTGCTGTAAAAAAGAACTGCCCGGAAAACAGGTTGGCAATGTGTTCCCCGTTTATTAACAGGGGTACAGCTATATCAACCAATCCGTTTAAACATTCATAAAAATGATATTTCTCACCCTTGCTTAATTCTCCGGCCAACACAGTATCGCTGATGGTACATTTTTTTGCAGTTTCGGGATGTACCCGGTGAAATTGTGTGCAAATTTGCCGCCATCCTGATTTTGACAGCACATTCCCTTCGAGGTCTAAAATGGCAGTTACAAATCCTGTCGATTGATTGAATCCCTCCAGCAATTTATTTACTTCCTCAAAATCGATTAAATTCAGAAGATTGATTTCCATTGGTCTCCGGTTTAAAATTCTATTTCAACAACAGGATTACTAGAAATTCGCTTATTCCACTTAGTATTCTTCGAACATGATACCAAAGCTAACAATTAATAAAGTGAAAGGAGGGGTATCCCATAATTAAATTTGGAAAATTACAATAGAGCGTTTATAGGATTAAAATGACACGCTAATACAGGGAAAAGGAGTTGGAAACGAACAGAATTTTCAAATAAAACAAAGGAGAATATATAGTATATTTGCATCAACCGGGGGGTATACCATGCAGATCTTCGATCATGATAGGAGGCTGAACACCCGGATGTCCGTGGTAAATTACCCGGTTCATACCGGAACTGCGGGTGACCCCGAGGTTAATAAAGGTTATTCTGATATTTATTTCCATTAACATTCTGACTCTCATCATACCATGGTTGAATTACCCATTCTTATGCTGAGCAAACATATTTATCTTAATGACAGTCTACCCGAATAAAACGCGGTCTGCTCCCAAAGCGATGATCCCTGTGCCGGATCTGAATGATGTTACAATTCCCATTGTATCTCCATGGAAACTTGGATACAAACGCACGGTGACCTACCTCCGCGTGGGAATAATCCTGCACCTTTTCTGCCTGCTTACCTTATCGCTTTTTTTCTGGTGTTTCAACAGGCTTTTTGTCACTTCCGGGTGGCAGTTCACCAATAATCTACTGTTATCCATGTTCTTTTTTTCTCATCTCTTTACCACGCAGCTTGATGCCTGCAGCAGGTATCAAAACTATAAAATGGTCAAAGACCTGTTTCATGTTTACGGTTTCAGGAGTATGCTGGCAAAGCCATATTCTCGGTCTAAATGCCAGAGAGACTCCGTTCTGGAGGCGGCAACACAGCTTGGATTGCGCTCTTCAGCCAAACTTTATTTCAGGAATTCAGGGTACAGGTGGTACCATATTATCCCTTCGGTGCTGCTTGAAAACCCGATGTTGCTTTTCACCAGGGGGTACTGGATCACTACCTTGTTCGTACCTAAGTATACCAGCAAATATTTCTTATGGTGAAATCGATCGGTGCGCGCGACCTGTTCCTGCGATACGGCAGCCAGACGATTCTTGACGGGGTTGACATCTCACTGGTGTCGGGCCGGATTGGGGCACTGATAGGGCCAAACGGGGCCGGTAAAAGTTCTGCCTTCCGGATCCTGGCTGGCCTGGTGAAGCCGGATCGCGGCCATGCAGTGGCAGACAATGCTCCTCCTGGCAACTTCAGGTCCCTGCGAAGTTACTGCGGGTACCTTCTTGAAACGCCGGATTTTTATCCTTACCTGAGTGGAAAACAAAACCTTGAATTACTAAGACGCTTAAGTGGCACCCGAACCAATGTTTCTGATCTGATTAACCTTGTCGGCCTCTCACACGATTCGGGTAAAAAGGTACAGCACTATTCCAAAGGGATGAAACAGCGGCTGGGACTCGCCCAGGTGTTGATCGGCGATCCCGGCTTCCTGATCCTGGATGAACCGTTCAACGGACTGGACCCGGAGGTCAGGGAACAGATGATCGCATTCCTGATTACCTTGCGAAACCGTGGGAAAGGGATACTGGTATCAACACACCTGCTCGGAGATATAGAATCCATTGCCGACGACTTCACCATGCTGCACCGGGGAAAGGTATTCCTGGCCGGTTCCATGGACAAATACAGGGATAACAGGCAGAATGTTACACTGTGGTTTTCAAACCCCCTCCCTGAAAATCTTGACATTGGGCCCGTACTTACCCTCACACCCAACTCCATACGGCTCCTGGCCGGCATAGGCGAAACGGAAATGCTTTTACAAAAATTATCCGTGGCCGGGTTGTTCCCATATAGCGTAACCCGTTCGGGTATCCTTCACGACAAATACATGGAGATGACCCGATGATACGACTGATAAGATTCGAATTGATAAAACTAATCTACAGGCCAAGGATCTACCTGTGCCTTGGCCTGATGGTCGTCCTGGTAGCCCTGATCTTCTGGGGATTGAAAACAGAAGGTGACAATGCAGTCAGCTATGTTGTGAAGTCGCTTGAGAAGAATTTTGTCATCAACGGTCAGGTTGTAAACGGATATTTTGTGACTTTTATCATTCTCAACACGCTTTGGATTCACCTTCCCGTATTGATTGTGATCATCACCGGCGACCTTTTCAGCTCTGAGCTGGAATCGGGCACCATCAGGCTGGTGCTTGCCCGGCCGGTTGGAAGGAGTCAGATGGCCCTAAGCAAGTTCATTGCAGCCCTCTTTTTTGTTTTGATCTTTATACTTTCATGGGCACTGGTCTCACTCTGGCCGGCCCTTATACTCTTTGGCAAAGGCGACCTGCTCGTATTTTTTAACGGAGTACAGATCCTGGAGGAAAAGGATTTGTGGTGGAGGTTTATTTCAGCCTTTGGGTTTGCTTTCCTGGGGATGGCTTCCTTCGCGATTTTCTCCGTAACCCTCAGTTTTTTCATACGCAAATCGCTGGTCACGATCCTCATCTCAATAGGTGTGCTTGTGATCAGCACGCTGCTCCAAACGCTGTCGACCTCACTTTTCACGGGTTGGCAGTCATTTCTGATCACCTATCATTTAACACAGTGGCAGTTATTCTTCTACACTGACATTGATTGGTCCGCCATTTTTGGCTCGGTGATATGGCTCGTGAGTTTTTCAGGTATCTGCATTGTAGCTGCATTAGTCAGGTTTAACCGTATGAGGATCACAGAATGAAGAAGGTATCACTTTTGCTTCTTTTGACGATATTGGGCTTCCTTGCTCAGGCACAGCCGGCTATCGCAGAACAACTGAGAAACAGGTACGCGGTAAAAAATGGCATCGATGCCATGGTCAGTATCAGGATAGACATCCCTGGTATAACCGCACCCACGAAAACGGTCGAGGTATATCTTGAAAACGGAAAGCCCCCAAAGATCAAAGGGGCCGGCCTGATTATCCTTCCCAGGAAGGAGATGATTAACCATTTCTCTGAACTCCTTTCCACCGGGGTTCAGTGGATACAGCTCGGAACCCAGGGGGATATCCGGATTTTCAAGGTAGTGTCACTTGACCCTTACAGTGACTGGATTACTGCCGATCTCAAGGTGAACATAAAAGAGATAAGAATTGACGAAATCGACCTGGTGACACGTGAATCAGGGACATACCTGATGAGGCATACGTATGGCAATGGCAATTTCCCGGATCACAGTGAAATCACTTTTTCCACCGATAAATTTTCCATTCCCCTGAAATTCCTCGGGAAATCGGATCATTCCAAAATCAGGGAATCCGGCGGGAAGGTGAAGGGAAAGATCACACTCGATTTTATCCGTTTCAGGGTGTTTTAAATGATTTGAAATTCCCACTTTAATGAAACCAAAATTCCATCCACCACTCTCCCGCCAAAATGCATTCCTGTCCTTTCCGGTCATTTTTTGGGCTCCAAAGAAGAGTTTTTCTAGAATTAAAAGTTTTGGAAGTTTTATTCCCTCATGTTCATTTCGCTATTATTGTATCGACAATATTAGCATTGATCCAAATCGAACATCAAGTCAACTATCCAACACCGATGAAGAAGTGTTCAACCCTTGTTATTATAGACAATGGTTAGTTTCTGTTTATCGAGTTGCAGTAAACGCGATGGTAGAAATTAAATATGAGAAGATCAATTCAATTTGGACAAAAAATTTACCGTTGAACCAACCATAATAAAAATGAAATACATTGAAAAGAGTCATTCTATTATGTCCGTTATACCTTTCTCTTCTAAACCCAGTCATCAGCCAGGATTATAAAATTGATTGGCGAAATTGTTATGTTGAGTCATTGGGCGATCATGCAAATGATATCGTACAAACAACCGGTGGTTATCTTGTTGTAGGGACGACAAAATCAGACGATGGAGATGTCAGTTTCAACCATGGGACAGAGGATGTATGGTTAATTAAAATTGATAGTTCAGAACCCTGTTATGGGAAAAAACCTATGGTGGTTCAGGCAGTGATGGTGCAGTCAGAATATTTGAGACGACCGGTGTTCATCTTATATTGTTGGCGGTTCGTGGTCATCTGACGGGGACTTAACAGGATCTGGTTGGCACGGAAGTAATGATATATGGATTGTAAAAACTGATTTCACCGGGAACATTATCTGGCAGAAATGTTTTGGAGGCTCTTCAGATGAATTTGCGAGTCGGATTTTCCAACCAGAGGATGGTGGATTTGTTCTTGCCGGAGAGGTAAAATCACAGGACGGGGACGTGCATGGGAATCATTCCATCAATGATTGTTATGACATCTGGTTGTTTAAAATCAGCAGTGACGGAAAATTGTCTGCTTCATCCGATTTTTATTAGATTTGCTGTGATTATTCAATTATATGACCGATTATTCCAGAATGCAAATTTTCAATTTCTAATCTCAGCTATAACAGATAGTTAAGTGCCTAACTGAAAAATAATACTTTACATGAAAAAGTATTTATTAATCCTCCTTGCATTGTTCCCGGTTTTTTCGCAAAGTCAGACAAAGTTTAATTTTCTTGACAAATTTGCCGTGGTCAATTACACGAACATTGACACAGCAAATGTTGAAACAAAGGAGATGGTCAACGTATGGACATCTTATCTTAAATCGCGGCTCTATGGCTGGTTGAAGAAGAATGACACCCTTGGCGCCGGTTACTGGAACAATGAAGAAAGAAAACTGACGACATTTCCGGACCAGATGTGTTTTCTTTATCCCTGGTTGTATTATTTCCCTACGACTATTTTAAATATCGAACCATGCGGGGATGGCTTCTTCCGTATTTTGAACAGCAATACAGAAGCAGATTCAAACGGGATCGTTGATACAAAAGCCATTTACTACGTACTCATCAAAAAAATAAACAATGAGTATAAGCTCTTCAATTTTTTCTACCATGAAAAGGATCAGTTAAATGCCTTCACCATGGGAATGATCCGGTTTTATTATCCTCAATCCTATCATTTTTCAGACCTTAAGGCAAGGAAACTGATCCGGTTTCAGGATAGTTTGTCCCGGTTATTTGATCTGCCCTTGCATGAGAAATTAGATTATGTGGTTGACTCAGATAATGCATCATTGATACGTCATTTCGGCTGCATATATCTTAAAACATTTTACACGAATAAGTCCGGCCAATATTGGAAAGAAAATCACACCCTTCTTTCTTCATTTGATGAAAATGACCAACATGAAATGGTTCATTATTTTACATCGGCCAGGTTTACCGATTATATTCATTTTTTTGACGAGGGGATTGCTACCTATCTTGGAGGAAGTCTGGGCCATGATCTGTCATGGCACATTGCAAAGCTGAACAACTATTTTAACAGAGCCGGCGCAGATACTGCAAACATCATGAACCATCCCCGAATTGGCCGGGAAACTCAGCCATTCTACGTTACCGGGGGGATCATTATGAAATATGCCGTTGATAATTACGGATTTCAAAAAGCTTTAAAATTGCTTTCGTACTCTGAGGAACATCATACGCCGGAAGAGGTTATTGAGAAAGAGCTGGGGATTCCCAAAGCTGAGTTAAACGCTTTTTTTTTAAAATACATTACAAAGCATAAACTTGATAAAAATTGATTGTGAATAAGAAAATCACATGAAATAATAAGATGATAAAGTACTGTTTTATCCTGCTTCTATTGTTTCCGCTGGTTGTTCAATGTCAGACAAAATCAGATGGAATTGGCGATTTAGTCAGAGTAAATTACACAAATATAGACACTTCCGATGTTGAAGTAAATGCGGTGGTCAAAGTTTGGACATCTTATCTTAAATCCCGCATCTATGGATGGATTCTGAAAAATGACACCCTTGGATTCAACGCCTGGAACAACGAGGAAAGAGAGTCATACCCTCGTCCTGACTTTGTATTCTCCATTTTCCCGGCATTGTTTTTCTTTCATACGGCTGTTTTGAATATTGAACCGGTTGACCACAATTATTACCGGATATTAAATTGCAATTCAGTTGCAGATTCAACAGGCAATGTGCAGATAAAAGCCATCTACTATGTTCTTGCTGGTAAGACAGAGGGGGAATATAAACTCTTTAATTATTTCTATCATGAAAAAGAAAAGTTAAAGACTACCGACGTTGGAAAGGTGCAGTATTATTATCCGGGGTATTACCCGTTTTCCAACGAAAAGGCACGGAAATTTGTTGAATTTCAGGACAGTTTATCTATACTATTTAATCAACCGGTCATACATAAGCTGACCTATATTTTCGATACAAACACTGTCTCGCTGATGAATCGCATTGGATTTATTTATCAGCCAATGCTGCCGGGTGCGCATGATGGTCGTTATATAACAGATGATTACTTGCTGCTTTCAGCATCTGATGAAAATCACCGGCATGAACTCGTTCACTATTTTACTTCTCTTGAAAATCCAGACCATATCCTTTTATTTGATGAGGGGTTGGCTACCTGCCTGGGTGGAAATAAGGGTCATGACCTGAAATGGCATGCGAATAATCTGTATCAGTATTTTATTCATGAAATGCATTCTGATACATCTAAAATTATGGGTCTGGATTCAATGTCTAAAATTACAGATCCCCTCTATGTTAAAGGTGCCATCATCATGAAATATGCTATTGATAAGTATGGATTTCAAAAAGCACTGACCCTCTTATCATACCCCGAAAACAAATATACCCCGGAAGATGTAATTGCAAAAGAACTTGGGATTCCCAGACTACAGTTGAATTCTTTCTTATTAGAGTACATGAAAAAATACGCAGGTTTATGACCAGATTTAAGAGAACCCCAATGTCCATTCTTCTCGTTATACTCTCTTTGAAGTTAGCCTGTGCCCAAAACCCCGAACCTTCTGTTATTTGCATCATCGGAACTTCACACACCAGTACCGGATTCTGCAACGTTCAGGTTCTTGATTCCGTACTGAACCGGGTAAAACCTGACCTGATCCTGGTTGAACTGGATTCATCATTTTTCACTTCTGATTTTCAGTTCGATACGGTGAAACGGCCTTATATGCTGAAAGAGGGCCATGCCTCTCCTGAGGATATAGCTTCAAATAATTACCGGAAATCACACAAAGCCAGCATGAGGCCTTTTGATATTACCGGAAGGAATGACTTTTACAGAGAAAATGAGTTTTTCAACAGGCAGGATAGCATGTATAAAGACATTGCCCGATATGGTTTAGGTGGCCAGTTGAGTGAAAGAAACCAATCTGATTTTTCACTTCTTTGTAAAAGTCTGGAAAATGTGAATGACCTTGAGATAACAACCCTGAGGGAGTTGAATTCTGAGATGTTAATGAATTTCCTTGAAATTCAGGAATTCATCTACTTGAATAAACCTTTAGAAATAGTTGAGACTACCGACTCACTGAAAAAACATGCCGGATTTGCCCATCTTCAAAAGGATTTTTGGGAGAAAAGAAATGATACCATGATTAAGAATATACTGCACTTTACAAATGAATACCGGCGCATTGTTGTTCTCACAGGAAACTTGCACAGGTATTACCTGGTGAAGGGTTTAAACCGGGTCAAAGGGAATTTTGTAATCCGGGATTTCTGGACCTTCTGAAACTATCGTATTATACGTTTCAACCCGATTTTCTATTGCAAAAATTTGTTGCTCCTGTTTACGGCATTTTCCCGCAGGTTGAAGTAGTAAAAATTAATGTCGTAAATATGATAGACCCCCAGATCGAGGCCGCCTGAGATTGCATAAATGGCTGTGTCGCTCACGCTGCTGCAAATAATAACGCCATGCGCAAGATCGATGCGTGCATCGGCAAAATCCAGCACCTTTCCAAAACAGGCCAGGGTGCTGTCCGGCATATATGATCCCAGGCTTTCAGTAGCCTGGGCCGGGGTTTCGTCTCTTTTCCAATTGATCGGGTTGATTACCAGCCCTATATTGTTTGCCACAACGATGTTTGTTCCAGGAACTACATTCGGGGACTGTGTGTTATAGGAAATGATCACACCCGTATCATCGGGGCCTTCGGCAAACCTCAGGTGTTTATTAGCATCCATGAATTCAGCCGTTACCGGGTAACCGATCACATACGCTGCGATCATCCGGGAATAGACATCGGGGTGAGTCGCCATGTATTCAGAGAGTAGGAGCATGATTACGCTGGCACCCTGTGAATGCCCGGCGATGATATAGGGGCGTCCGTTGTTGCAATGACGGATGTAATAATCAAATGCTGCCGTGACATCCGCCGCGGGCACTTTCCGGAGCACCTCCCATCGCTGATCCTCGGTTAAAGGCAGCGTGCACGCCCCATCAGCCTGACGGTAAAACGGCGCATAAATATTACCAGCCGTTTCAAAAGCGGTTGCCTGGTGGTTGAAAGCCAATGCCGCACCCTGAAGCATGCTGGCGTGGTAAATACTGCAATAGTCAGGCTCTGCCGGGTTCACTTTTTTCCATACAGTCGGATAAACATAAAAGACATCAATGGGTTTCGAAGGATGAACTGGCAGTGACAGCCAGTGCCGGGGGTTTGAGTAATCGGTAACACCAGTATTTTCAATATTCATCTGATTCATTTTGAGTGATTATATTTACGATTATATTGTTTGCCGGGAAATCGATAAATTCATTTATAAATTTACGAAAGATTCATTTTTTAAAGCAATTTATCAAACGGTCCCATCACCGGATGCAACGAAGGGTAAAGCCATATGACTTGTTGTATTCGGAAATGAAGCAGGAACTGGAAAAGAAGTAGAGACCCCAGCTTTTAGTTGCTGAAGATTGGTTAAGACTCCAGTAGATGCCGTTTGTGCCGCGACCGTCCAGCGATCCCCCGCTGTCAAAGAGGTACCCTGCAGCATGCATTTTTAAAGCAGAATTCCACGCACTGCCCGGGTTGGTCCAACTTCCTGCCGCATCCACATTGGTCCATTCACTACCGGTCGGAATGCGCCACGTGGCTCCAAGTTCCAGGCTGCATGGGTCATTGGCAGACTGCCAGTCAAAATTTTCATTTATGGAAGTTATCCAGGTTGTATTGGGTGTCCTGGTTATTCCATCATGTTTGTATCCCTGTTTCCGGTTGAATTGCCAGTACCAGCCTGCAGAGGCTTCGGTTGCATCGTCAACAGCGTTTGCCTGATGGTCAGCGCCCAGATTACCCTCTATCCAGCACTTTGCGGGTTCGCCCGGGATATCAGTAACAGTGCCATATGTTACGGTTTTATCGACGGGAGCCACGCCGCCTGATGTTATATGGGAAATCGTAACAGGATCACCACAAAACCACCCTCCTCCCGGATTAATAATGGAAGAGCCATAAGCTATTTCCTTCCATTTGTTAAGAGTTAAAAGGTAGGTGAAAAATTTATTGCTGGTGGTACAAAAAACCACGAGTCCATTTGCAGGATTGACAATTGCTTCGATCTCCCCCTGGGTCATCCGTGGAAAAAGCACCCCTTTGCTGGTTGATTTCACATCGAGCATCGCCGAATTACTGGCTGCGCTGTTGTCGCTGTTAATACCCACCTGAGCAAACACGGCACTGCTAACGAGTAAAAGAAAAGCAGTAAATAAGATTGATTTTTCCATACTTTAGAATTTTTAACCTGTTAAAAAAGATGTTTTTGCCCGTTCTGGTGATGACCCGTTTTTAAAGATCCTAACCTGTTTGGAGGAGATCAAATGTAAGAAATGAAATTCAACTCCCCTTACGCTTTAAAAAGTAAATTCCGCGACTTGCAGTCCGCAGGTTGCAGGGAGTTCAGCGAAGTGATCTGACCAATGAAAATCTGCACCGATCGGCAATGAGCCTGGTTTCTGATTAAACGCGGTAAAAATGCCCCGATGGATGGTCATGAGAAAGACAATGAAATTTTTCAAGGGTATTCAAAGAATGCACAACTGAATTCCGGATGGTTATTTCCAGTAGTAAACGGACTTCACGTGGTTCTGGTTTCCCAGGAAAGTTGATTAACTGGGATTCACGGAAATCCACGCCGTAATAGGCCAGCACTGCCTGAACCGCGCCGGGTCCGCAACTGTATTCATGGGCTTGCCTTAAGTTAGGAACGTCAAGAAGTTTGCCACTGTTCCTTTTACATCCGTAGAATGCAATTGCAATTACAAATAAAAAAGTCAGTTTTTTCATACTCATTTGTTGTTAATTTTTTTCTCAAAAATAGCTAATTTATTTGCTATTGATACAATAACTGTTATTGTCGCCACGCTGACAGGATTTAGGGATAAGTCCCGACCCCGGGTTGGTTTACGCCTGAACATCCTGCTGATCATGGTTGATCAGGTGCAGACCCCTCATGAAGGAAACAGGTACGATGAGGACGCTGTCACGGAAAAAAGGAGCTAATCCCAGACGAAGCATGCAAACAGGTGTCCATTTGAAAAAGGAGTTGGTCAGGTTGAAACCACCCGGACGGAAAATTTTTACCCCCTGTTAAATCAAATCAATATCATAAAACTGTTTGCAGCATGAATATGATATGTAAAAGTGTCATTCTATGATAAACATCTATATATTTGCATATCATAGTCAAAGACTTTTTCAATCCAGGGCATTTCCGGAATGATAACCTGAGGCCGTGATCAATCCATTCACACCAAAAGAAATTGCAGGATGAAACAATTACATATATCCGGGATAGCAATCGTTGTAAGGCAGAACATCCGCATCTTCCTGATTGTAAACAACCGGACTGAAAAATGAAAATAAAAATTATCCTGTTCATTCTATTTACGATGATTCAACATCATGGGTCATCCCAAAAGCAGGGACAGGCACGTATTGATTCTTTACGTCAGCAATTCACCAAATCAAAGGAAGATTCAAACAAAGTAAAGTTGCTGAATGATTTGAGTTTTACTTATCGCAATATCAACTCCGACGAAGGGATCAATTTCGGGATGCAATCGTTGTCTCTTGCCGGGAGACTTCACTGGAAACCAGGGATTGCCAGGGCGAATACTGTAATGGGAATGAACTATCACTATGGGAAGGCCAATTATCCAAAGGCCCTTGAGTATTATTTAAAATCCCTGAAGATCAACGAGGAGACCGGCAACAAACCGGGGATCGCGAGCAGCCTCAACAGGCTGGGATTGATTTATTTCAGTTTATCCGACTATCAAAAGGCACTGGATTATCATCAGAAAGCTTTGCATTTGGCCCGGGAATCGGGGGATAAAATCGCAATGCAGGATGTCATGATCAATATGGGTGAGATTTTTCAAAAGCAGAATGATTATCCCAAAGCGCTGGATTATTTTAACCAGGCCCTTGATATAAACCGGGCCATCGGGAATAAATCAGGTTGTGCCAGGGCTTTAAATGACATTGGATTTGTTTACAGGCAAAAGAAGGAAGCCACAAAAACCTTTCAATATTATGAAGAATCTGTAAAATACTATGAAGCAGCCGGAAACAAACAGTCCGCGGCAGCCGAAATTGAAGACATTGGTGATCTTTACCGTCAGCAGGCAGAATACCCAAAGGCACTTGAGTATCTTTTCAGAGCGTTGATACTTCAAAAGGAGTTAAATGATAAAAGGAGTGTTAGTTATAATTACGGGGTTATCGCCTTCACCTATTTCCTGATCGCAACCAACAGCAATAAAACCACCCTGAATAGAATGTTTGCAGGAAACAAACCGGCGGTCATAAAACGATCCCTGATATATATCGATAGCGCTATCGCAATTCAAAAAGAGTTGGGGGATCTGTATTTATTAATGGATAGCTACATTTCAACGAGCCAATGCCTGGAACAGATCGGAGATTTTAAAGGGGCTTTATATTTTTTCAAAAATTATTCAACCGTCAAAGACTCGCTCTTTAATCTCGAGAAGGATAAAAAACTTACTCAGCTTGCCATGAAATTTGAGTTTAGCAAGAAACAGGAAACCGACAGTTTACGACATGCCGTGGAAAACAACCTGAACCAGCTCAATTTGCAGAAGCAGAAGACCTATACCTATGCAGGTTTTATCGGGATGGCGCTGGTTGCATTTTTACTGTTCTTTGTATTTAAAAATTATACCAACCAGCGAAAATCCAATTTTAAGCTGAAGGCGGCACAGATTGAAGTAACGGAGCAAAAAGAACGTGCCGAGCAAAGCGAACGGTTCAAACAGCAGTTCCTGGCCAACATGAGTCATGAGATACGTACACCCATGAATGCGGTGATGGGCATGACGAGTTTACTGATTGATAAAAATCCCAGGGCAGACCAGCAATTTTACCTGGAAGGCATTAAAAAATCATCTGACATCCTGTTGCATATCATCAACGACATCCTTGATTTATCGAAAATTGAATCCGGGAAAATGGAACTGGAGAAAATAGATTTTTCCCTACTGGAAACCATTGAACAGGTCCTGGGAACATTGCGTCATAAGGCTGATGAAAAAGGTTTGCATTTGCTGAGCGAGATAGACAAAAGCATTCCTGATGTTTTAATTGGTGACGCGGTCCGGATCAACCAGATTCTGATGAACCTTGCCGGCAATGCCATTAAATTCACTGAAAAAGGAAGCGTCCTGATCAGTGTAAAGTTGACCGGCATCGTGAAATCTCCTATGCTGTCCATGCGTTTTTCGATTACCGATACCGGCATTGGGATCCCGCAAGACAAATTGGAAACTGTTTTCGAAAGTTTTAAACAGGTCAATTCCTCCGATACGCGAAAGTACGGCGGCACAGGGCTGGGACTGACCATCAGCAGGCAACTGGTGGAGTTGCATGGCGGAGAAATTTCGATCATGAGTGAATTAGGCGCAGGAACAACGTTCTCATTTATTCTGAATTTTGAAGAAGGTTCCGCCATGCGTTTGCAACAACAAAAGCAAACTCATGTCAACATTGACGGCACTATTTTAAACGGATTGAAAATCCTGATTGCCGATGATAATGAGTATAACAGGATTGTTGCTGAGGACACCTTGAACTCAAAAGCGGATGTTATCATACAAACTGCATCAGACGGACGTGAAGCGATAGAATTGTTGAAAATCAATGACTTTGATTTGATATTGATGGATGTTCAAATGCCTGAGATGAATGGTTTTGAGGCGACGAAGTTTATCCGTAAAAATATGACACCGCCAAAAAATGATATCCCGATCATTGCCTTGACGGCAAGTGTATTGCGAACGGACCTGGATAGATGCAGGCAGGCAGGGATGAACTCCTATATCCCCAAGCCATTTCATGCATCTCAACTGATACGGGGCATTGCGGAAGTTATGAATATTGAAATAAGAACCGCGGAGGTCGCGAGGGAAAAGAAAGAAATGATGTCATCAGATTATGGGAAAGTCACTGATAGGTCATACCTGAATGACTTTTGCGAAGGTGATGAGGAGAAAATGCAAAAGTACATCACAATGTTTGTAAAATCAGCCCCGGTCCTTGTCGAAAAGATAAACTCAGCTCTGATTGAAAATGATTTCCTGGAAATAGCCGGTCAACTCCATGGGTTTAAAACAAAGTTTATCATGATGGGTATGAAGAACACAGCCAACCTCTCGTTGATACTGGAACAGAAATGCAGGGGTGAAAGTGTTTCATCCGGAGTTCGTGCCGGCATAGAAGGGTTGATCGGGGATATTGAACGGGCGGTAATTGAACTAACATAAAACGGTTGATTGTTTTTTTATTCGCTATTTTTACAAAAAAAAACATGGATTTAGATAAACCAAAGAAAATATTCATTGTGGATGATGACACAATGCTTACCGAAGCCCTGAAAGACTACCTCACCCGAAAAACTCCGAATGATATCACTATTTTCAATACAGGAGAAGAATGCCTGAAACACATGTCGGAAAATCCGGAGGTCATCGTTCTTGATTACTACCTGAATTCAGTCCGGAAAGATGCCGCCAACGGAATGGAAATATTGCAGGTAATCAAGAAACATTATCCTGGTTTACATGTTATTATGCTTTCCAGCCAGGAACGGTATGCGATTGCTCTTCAAACAATTCAGAAAGGCGCAGAACAATATGTGATTAAAGACGAAAATGCTTTTGCGAAAATCGCATCCATGATCAGGGAATTCAACTAATCCCGGGGGATAAGCCAATCCATGGCCATTATTTACACTGATCCCTTCACTTCAATGAAAAGAGATGGCCTGATCCTGGTGATGTACAGGACTATCATGGAGACGGAGTTCCTATTTCTTTTTTATCGTCGTAAGTTTAAAAATAAAACCAACATTGGTACTGAGATTGTTCCACACATACCGGGTTGCCCAGGCATTCCCATTAAATTCCGGGTTAACAAGCTTATAGCCAGCCTGGGAGATGACGTAATCCAGGATATAATAAAATCCAAACCTCTCATTGGAATCAAAAAACAGGTTATACCCCAGGCCAATCACATTGTTTAGGTACATGTCTGTTTCCGTCCAATGATAGATTTGGTTATTTAAACTGTAAGACCCCTCAAAATTCCCCGAAAACCTCAAATATTGGAAAGAATAGTGAACAAACAGGTTTTCGCGGCCATAAACATCAAACACATAGAACTTATACCCGGCCACAAAACCTATCCGGGGATTGATGTTGCTGTCGGTAAAATATAAGCCATGGGTCGTCAACGGGTAAAGGAGGCCTGCAGAGAACTCATGTTTGCCAGTTCGTAAATAGGGAGCCAGATAAAATACATTCATATTTTCCTTGAGGTAATTCTGATTGGCGGGAAAGTTTGTAAATGCTCCAGCTGCGATTCCAAACTCCGATGCATTGCTGTTGGTTTGGGAAAACAGGTTAATTGAAACCAGAAGCATAAACTGTGCAGATAAAAAAACTAAAATCATTGTTTTCATGGAGTTGGCTTTTATGGTTGTATCTTCGGGAGCAAAAATAAGGGACTTATCAGCAATTCAGGGGATAACAGGTTGAGCTAATTTTTCGGATCGCGTTAAAATTGCTTTGAAAAACTTCACTAAGTTATAAAAATCTTATAAATTGCGAAGAAATAAACGGTAACAAACCTGGTTGAAGTAAAACCATAAAAATGAAAGAGGAACATGCTTTTCAGAGAAGGCTGAATCTGTTTGATTCTACTGCCATTGTGGTAGGTTCGATGATTGGTTCAGGTATTTTTATTGTCAGCGCCGACATTGCCCGCATGGTAGGCTCACCCGGCTGGCTGATGATGGTATGGATTATCACCGGTTTTATGACCATTTTTGCCGCGCTAAGCTATGGAGAACTTGCCGGGATGTTTCCCAAAGCCGGAGGACAATATGTCTATCTCAAAGAAGCCTACAACCCTTTAACAGGATTTTTATATGGCTGGACACTCTTCCTGGTCATTCAAACCGGTACGATTGCCGCAGTCGGCATGGCATTTGCAAAATTCTCAGGGGTTCTCATTCCGTCAATCGCAGAGGACATCGTCTGGATCAAGGCGGGTTTCTTTAAATTCGGACCGGTCCAGCTTGTAGCCATCAGTTCCATTGCATTTTTGACCTGGATCAACACAAGAGGGGTCCAGGAAGGTAAAAAAGTTCAGAACGCATTTACCTCCGGGAAGTTCATACTGCTGATTCTGTTCATCATCATCGGGCTTGGATTTGCTTCCAACCATTCGGCAATAAGCATAAACAGACAGATTTTCTGGAGCCCCGAACAGGAAGGGGCCGGCGGCCAGGATGTACCTCTTGCCGGCATTGCACTGGTAGCCGCGATTGGCATGGCGATGGTTGGCAGCCTCTTTTCATCGGATGCCTGGAACAACATCACATTCACCGCCGGAGAAGTGATCAATCCCAGGAAAAACATTCCGTTGAGCCTGTTCCTGGGCACCCTCACCGTAACGATTCTTTACCTCCTGGCAAACATCGTCTATATCACGGTACTGCCGGTTCGCGGAACGCCGGAGGGAGCGGATATTGCGGCACGGGGAGTGCAATACGCGATAAACGACCGGCTTGGAACTGCTTCCATTTCGGGTATTTTTGGCAATTATGCGGTGCTGATCATGGCGGGTTTCATTGTCATTTCCACTTTTGGCTGCAACAACGGGCTTATCCTTGCGGGAGCCCGGGTTTATTACGCCATGGCAGCTGATAAAATATTTTTTAAAAAGGTCGGAACTCTGAATGAAAAAGGAGTTCCTGCAACTGGACTGGTTATCCAGGGCATATGGGCAGGAATGCTTTGTCTTTCGGGAACCTATGGACAATTACTTGATTACGTTGTCTTTGCCGTACTTATATTCTATGTCCTCACGATTTTCGGGTTGTTCCGACTGCGAAAAAACCGTCCTGAAATCGACAGGCCGTACAAAGCTTTCGGTTACCCGGTTATTCCGCTGGTTTACATATTTTTAGCATTAATTGTAATGATAATCCTGTTTATTTATAAGCCCGGATATACCTGGCCGGGGTTGATTATCGTTATTCTTGGGATCCCTGTCTATTTTTTATGGAAGAAATAACGTTTTGAAGACATCAATCATAATCTTTACCCGGTGTATTTGGTTATATGCTGCACTTTGTTCTATACAAACTGCATGTGCACAATGCCCCACCTCAAACACGGTCTTTGGCGACGGCGAGCAGATTCGCTACACGGTTTCCTATAACTGGGGGCCGGTTTGGGTAGATGCAGGGTTGGTTACCTTTTCAGTAACAAATGATCTTTTCAGGGGCAAACCCGCCTGGCATCTCAAGGGTACGGGAAAATCCTTCGCTTCCTATGACATGCTGTTCAAAGTGCGTGATTATTTTGATTCGTGGATTGACCCTGGGTCTTTCCAATCGTATAGTTTTCAGAGGAATGTTTACGAAGGGGATTACACCCTGCTTAATACGTTGAATTTCGATCATAATGCAAACAGGGTCATTGCCAACACCAAGAGTAACAACAACCCCCAGCGCACAGATACCCTTGCCATCCGTTCCTGTGCTTTTGACATGCTGTCGGCCGTGTATTACACCCGGACACTTGATTTTTCGGAGCTGCATCCCGACATCAAGAAACATATAACGGTTCTGATCGATGATGCCTATTACGATATTTATATCAGGCCATTGGGCAGGGAGATCGTGGAATCGACAGATGGAAAGCGTTACAGGTGCCTCAAGTTTGCCGCCAGGATGGTCCAGGGAACGATTTTTAAAGGGGAGGAAGATGTTCTTGTCTGGGTTACCGACGACGCCAATAAAATCCCGATATACATCGAAGCCAAGATAATCGTTGGAACCATTAAGGCTTACCTGAAAGACGCTAAGGGTGTGAGGAATCCGTTTTCCTCCATTGTGCATTGACAGGCGTACAGTTGGCCCCTCGTACCCGTGGAATTCCATGGCAAAATATCAACAAATTTAATCTGGCCCGGGGGCCGGGTTTTTAATCCTGACAAATGAAACTGATCGCGGACAGCGGCTCAACAAAGACGACCTGGATCCTCCTGGAGGGTGATACTGTTAAAAACACGATCACAACCAGCGGGTTAAACCCATATTTTCATAATTCTGAAAGTATTGAAGCTGTAATCAAGGCCGACCTGGCACCCTTCCTCGTGGAGAACCAACTCAACGAAGTTCACTTTTATGGGGCGGGCTGTTCGACCTCATATAACAACAACATGATCAGCAATGCGATACGCATTTTCTACAGGAATGCACGGGTGTATGTTTACCACGACATCCTTGGTGCTGCCAGGGCCTTGTTCGGCGATGGGAATGGGATTGCCTGTATTTTAGGCACAGGGTGCAATTCCTGTTATTTTGACGGGACAAACACTTTTTCACCAATTGATTCCCTGGGATATCTATTCGGGGATGAAGGTGCCGGTTCATACCTTGGGAAATTATTTATGGGCGCCTATCTGAAAAAAGAGCTTCCTGCCGATCTGCGGGAGGCCTTTGACGAGCGATACCGGTATTCGCTTGAAGATATCCTCAATTCGCTTTACAACCAGCCTTCACCGAACAGGTTCCTGGCCTCTTTCAGCCATTTTCTGAGCCCAAACCGGGAGCATCCTTTTGTCAGGAATTTACTGATTTGCTCATTCCTGGATTTTTTTCATTCCCATATTTGCAAATATGAAAATTATCTCACAACCGACATTGGTTTTATCGGATCAATCGCTGAATGTTACAGCGAAGTCCTTGGATATGTTGCAAAGGAAGAGCAGGTGGAGATAACCCGGATTTTATCTTCCCCGATGGAAGGATTGATTGAGTACCACACGAAGGAGAACAGCGAAAACATCAGGGTGGGGATTTTTTAGGCTGCCCGGTCATTAATCAGACTCCCTGCATTTCAGGCAGGGCAATTATCCGCTCTAAATCACCGGGCTGAAACCATTTATAACCCGTATCTTTCTTAAACCAGGTCAATTGCCGTTTTGCATAACGCCTGCTGTGTATTTTGATCTTATCAATGGCATGTTCAAGAGAGGTGAGACCCTCGAAATGATCGAAAAGTTCCTTATAACCTACGGTGTTAAGCGCATTAAGGTGCCTGTATGGATAAAGTGCAAGAGCCTCTTCAAACAGGCCCGCAGTAAACATTTCATCAACCCGTTTGTTTATCCGCTGATATAACAGCTCGCGGGGCAGTTCTAGCCCCACCTTTAAAATCCTGAAGGCTCTTTGTTTGGGTCTATTGGTTCGCAGCTTGGAATAGGGAACGCCCGTGGCGCGGCAAATTTCCAGTGCCCGGATGATCCTGGCAGGGTTCATGTGATCAACCTGGGCGGCGTAACCCGGATCGAGGAGGGCCAGTTCATCCTGCAGGGCGGCAATTCCTGCATCAGCCAGCGTTTCTTTCAACTCACGCCGGATCTCCGGGTCGGGATCAGGTAAAAGATCAATCCCATGACAAACTGCATTGATGTACAATCCTGAACCACCTACCATGCATACCACCTGATGCGCTGTAAAAAGCTTCCCGAGCAGTGCAAGGGCATCAGATTCAAACCGGGAAACATTATAAGGGTCCAGAATCGACAGATGGTGGACAAAGTGGTGAGGTACAAGCGACAATTCCTGCTCAGAAGGAGCGGCTGTGCCAATTCTCATCTCCCGAAAAAACTGCCGGGAGTCGGCAGAGATAATATCCGTATTGTAATGCCCGGCCAGGGCGATGCCTAAAGCGGTTTTACCGACTGCGGTCGGTCCGGCAATTACGACCAGTAACCGGTCATCAATAGTCATCTGAATCGTGGTCAAAACCTGACAAGCGTTTATCCAGGTTTTCAATATCTTCGTAATCTTCTATATGATCAAGTTTTTCATCTTCCTCAGAATCTTCCTGTTCCCCAAATAAAAAATCGTCGCTTTCATTGTCGCCGGCCCGGTTAGTTTCAAAAGCCGGTTCTTCGTCCACTTCTTCAATCAGTCCGCCCAACTCATTTTCAATGGCTGCCAACTCATGTTCATCTTCAACAATATCGTCGAATTTCACAAGTTGTTCTAATTTAGGAAGCGGGACTTTAGGGACGACCACCCTCTGCACCACTGGTGCCGCAACTGCCAAAACAGGCTGTTCGGCCTTTTTGGGTAATTCGGCAATACGCTTGATGCATTTCGGGTACGAGGATGTCTCATCCGCCGGGAAGATTTTAAACAATTCAAGGTGAAATGAGAAGATATCTCGACCAATGAACTCATAAATCATCTTCTGGTGCGGATCCTCGATGTAGTTCTTCAACTTCTCAGTCTTCATCAGCGGCAGTGTAACTGACTCTGTAACAACCTGGTCAAGATCTTCGTCATATTTTCTTACATGGCGCTTCTCGGACTTCAGCGATATTTCCCGGTCTTTTTTATACTTTTTGTCTGTCATAAAAAAAGAGGCACGGTCGCAATGCATCAATTCAGCAGAATCCAATAGAATATAATGGAAATCAAGAAAAGTCTGATTCGGCTGAATTTCGATTTCCCTGAGAAATCCATCATGCTCTTCGCATGTTATTCTAAAACGATAAATCAACATAGCTGTTCCGCGTAGAAATCAGGTCCAAAAATATAAAATTCCACCAAACAATCGGAAAAAAATGTTCAACTGTTTTTTTTATCCAGGCCGAGTTTTTCTCCCAACCTGAGCATCAGTTGATATGCTTCGTCAAAATTATTGGCAATTTCGCCTTCAAGGATGGCTTCGGTAATTGCATCCTTGATGATCCCAACCGATTTGGAAGGCGGGATGCCGAAAGTTTTCATGATCACCTCCCCGGTGACCGGAGGCTGCCAGTTTCTCAACTGGTCCTTCTCCTCTATTTCCCTGAGTTTTTGCCTGACAATGTTGAAGTTTGCAAGATACCGCCTTACTTTATTCGGATTTTTGGAAGTGATATCTGCGTTGCACAGGAGCATGAGGTCGTCAATGTCTTCGCCTGCCTCAAAGAGAAGCCTGCGAACCGCCGAATCTGTAACCACATCTTCAGCCAGAACGATGGGCCGGAGATGGAGCAACACCAGTTTTTCGACATAATGCATTTTTTCGTTCAGCGGAAGTTTAAGCTGCCTGAATATGTTCGGGACCATTTTAGCTCCCTTGAATTCATGGGCATGAAAAGTCCATCCGGTGCCCTGCACGAATTTTTTCGTGACAGGTTTGGCAATATCATGAAGGATAGCCGCCCACCGAAGCCACAGGTCGTTGGAAACCTCTGCGACATTATCCAGCACTGCAAGGGTATGGTGGAAATTATCCTTGTGGCCTTTACCATCGATTATTTCGGACCCCTTGAGTTCACAAAACTCAGGGAAAATGATTTTCAAAAGCCCGGTTTCATCCAGTAACCGAAATCCTGCCGACGGAACGCCAGCCTGGATGATCTGGTTTAATTCATCTGAAACCCGTTCCATCGAGACAATCGAAATCCGTTCGCAATTCCGCGTGATTGCCTCAAAGCAGGAAGGTTCGATGGTGAAACAAAGTTGGGTGGCAAACCTGATTGCACGCATCATGCGCAGAGGATCATCAGAAAATGTGATATCCGGGTCGAGGGGAGTTCTGATAATTTTTTCCTTCAGATCGCTGATGCCATTGAAAGGGTCGACCAATTGTCCGTAATTTTCACGGGTCAGATTGATGGCCATGGCATTAATGGTAAAGTCGCGGCGGTTCTGGTCGTCTTCATTCGTACCGTCCTCAACAATAGGCTTGCGGGAATTGCGGCGGTAAGACTCCTTTCGAGCACCGACGAATTCAATTTTCCAGCCCTGGAAATTGAGCATGGCAGTGCCAAAATTCTTAAAAAATTTCACCGGGGTATCCTCATCCAGTTTGGCAGCCACCTGGTGGGCAAAATCAATGCCACTGCCAAGCACAACGATGTCGATATCCTGTTTGTTGTCGCGGTTCAGCAAAAGGTCGCGAACAAACCCACCGATAACGAAAGCCTGCACTTGCATTTCGCCCGCGACCTGCGAGATTATCTCAAAGATTGGATTTGTTAAATGCTTTTTCAAATCAATTTGTCTTTCTTTGCGGTGCTCTGTGCCTTCTTCGTGGTCCTCTGAAGTAAAAAAGATTTAAAGGGTGAGGAACGCACGGTTTTTTCAGAGAGCCCCAGAGGTAGTACAACCGATTTTGCAAAAGTAAGGATTTACCGCAAAAACTTTCGGTAAAAATCTGCAAAAACGTCTTTGTGGATTTCAACCGGTGTTGTATCTTTGGCGTCCAATTGTGAAATATTTAACTATAAATAAACAAACTACTTATGGCAAAAAGAACAATCGTAGCGATGCCCGGGGATGGCATCGGTAAAGTCGTTTTGGATGAGGCCATCCGCGTATTGGATGCTGCCGGTTTTGACGCGGAATATGTTCATGGAGACATTGGTTGGGAATTCTGGTGCAAAGAAGGTGATCCATTTCCGGAACGAACACAGAAATTGCTCGAAAAACATAAAATCGGTCTGTTTGGGGCCATCACATCAAAACCCAAAGATAAAACAGACGCGGAACTGGCTCCTGAGCTCAAAGGCAAAGGATTTGCCTATTACAGCCCGATTGTGACCATGAGGCAAAAGTACGACCTTGATATCTGCATGCGGCCTTGCAAAACCTTCAAAGGAAACCCGCTAAACTTCATCCGTCGCGGGTTTGGAGGCGTCATTGAAGAGCCCATCATCGATACGATGATCTTCCGTCAGAATACGGAGTGCCTTTATGGCGGTGTGGAATGGTCAAATCCATCCGACCTGGTATACGATGCACTGATGACACATAAGAAGTTCAGGGATAACTTTGCCTGGTGCCCACGTCCTGAACTGGCTGTATCGACCCGTATATTTACCAGGAAATACACCGGGCGCATCCTGAAAGCAGCTTTTGAATATGCCAAAGCGCGCGGGTTCAATACTGTAACTGTATGCGAAAAGCCCAACGTGATCCGCGAAACCTCGGGCATGATGCTTAAAATGGCCCAGGAGATGGCTAAGAACGAATACCCGGGGATCAAGGTGCAGGACACCAATATTGACGCCCAGATGATGTGGCTCACCAAGAATCCCGAAACCTACCACGTAATGGTTGCCGGCAATATGTTCGGCGATATCGTCTCCGATGGTTTTGCCGGACTTATCGGCGGACTTGGCTTTGCTTGCAGTGCCAACATCGGTCCTGAAATCGCAGTTTTCGAACCCACCCATGGTTCAGCACCAAAATATGCCGAATTTAATCCCTCCATCGTCAACCCTACCGCCATGATCCTTTCCGCGGTAATGATGCTGGAACATCTCGGCGAGATGGAAATGGCCGCCAAAATTTCAAAAGCCGTTGCAGATGTTGTTGAAGAAGGCAAGGTAATGACATACGACATGATGAAACTACCCGGAACACCTGAGGCTTTCAGCAGGGGTGCCGCAACGACACAGCAGATGGCAGACGCGATAATCGCAAAATTGTAGAATGAAAACAATGCAGACAATGCAGACAATGCAGACAATGCAGACAATGCAGACAATGAAAACAATTTATTAATTACATTTTTTCATTGCATACATTGCATACATTGCTTTCATTGCTTTCATTGCCTAATTAATCCAAAGTGAGTATGACCGATAAAATTATAGCCCTGTGGCCGGAGTTGATGTGGATCCAGGATCCGGACCTCCGTGAAAAGACAGCGAGGACATGGGAAGTTGCTCTCGAAAAGAGCGTTCTGACACCCGATGACCTGAAAATAATCCCATTCACCCTGCTGGCAGGGCCGGAGATGAAGGTCTCCTTCATGGCCCATAAACGCTGCGTGGTTCATGTGGCCCGCGATGCCGGGAACAAGATGAATGAATTTTTCAAGGAGGATCTCCCGGTAAATATGGACATATTGATCTCCGGGGCTATCCTTGCAGATGTAGGCAAATTGCTGGAATATGAACTGGATTCAAATGGCAAGTCGTTCCAGGGAAAGTACGGGAAGTACCTCCGCCACCCGTTTTCAGGCGTATCTTTGGCTGAACAATGCGGGGTTCCTGCTGCCGTGTGTCATATCATTGCCACCCATGCAGGCGAAGGCGATATGGTTAAACGCACCACCGAAGCCTATGTCGTGCATCATGCAGATTTCATGACTTTTGAACCGTTCAGGGAGCGGCTAAAGTAGATTCGACAACGCCAATTCAAACACAAAGCCAATGACCATTATAGAAAAAATTATTTCAGCCCACAGTAACCAGCAACCGGTAAAACCAGGTGACATCGTGGATGTTGCCATCGACACCCGTGCCGCCCGCGATTTTGGCGGGGCCAATGTGGTAAAAAACTTACTGGATAACGGGTTGACAATTGCCGATCCGAGAAAGACCATCTTCACCTTCGACTGCAATCCCGGCGGATCAGATCAGAAATATGCTGCAAACCAGCATTATTGCAGGCAATACGCCCGTGACAATGGGATCAGGGTCTATGACGTGGATGCAGGGATCGGAACCCACCTGGCCATCGACAATGGTTTAACCTGGCCCGGGAGTACTTTTGTTTCAACAGATTCACATGCCAACATCATGGGTGCCATCTCCGCTTTCGGACAAGGCATGGGTGACCAGGATATAGCCGCAGCCTGGGCCAAAGGTGCTGTTTGGTTCAAAGTACCTGCCTCGGTAAAGATCAACCTCATGGGGAAAAGGCCTGCCACCCTGACTGCCAAAGATGTTGTACTGAACCTCCTCTCGATTTTCGGCGCCAACAAACTTCTAGGATATTCGGTTGAAATCTATGGAGAAGAGACGGAAAAATTCACCCTTGCCGATCGTATTACCATCTCTTCGATGGGCACCGAGATGGGGGCGATTATCATCCTATTTCCAACTTCGCCGTCACTGCTTCAGGAATTGAAGCGCATCACAGGCAAAGAGTACCAGTCTGTCACTGCTTCTGCTAACGCGGTTTATGAAAAAACCTTCGACATCGACATTAGCAAATTTGTCACAATGGTGGCAAAGCCGGGACATCCGCATGACGATGCTTCCATCGAAACTGTTCGCAACCAGAAAATCGATTCGGGGTTTATAGGCAGTTGCACCAACGGCCGGATCGAAGATCTTCGCGCTGCCGCTGCAGTGCTGAGTGGACGTAAGGTTGCTCCAGGAGTAGTCCTGAAAATAGTTCCGGCAACGGATGCCATCTGGACCCAGGCCATGGATGAAGGGATTATCCAGATTTTCAAGGAGGCTGGCGTTATGGTTTCAAACGCAGGGTGTGCCGGTTGTGCAGCCGGACAAGTGGGCCAAAATGGACCGGGTGAAGTGACCATCAGCACGGGGAACCGAAATTTCGAAGGAAAACAAGGCAAGGGGTATGTCTACCTGGCTTCGCCTGCTGTCGTTGCTGCTTCTGCTGTGGCCGGATTCATCACCACTCCCGATCAGATTCCCGATAAGCCGGCCCTTTTTTCGCCCTCAGGCAACACATCACCTGTCGCGCGTCAGGAGAAAATAAAAGTTGCCAAACCCACAGAAGTAGAGGGTAACGTGTGGATTATCCCGAAAGATGATATCGATACTGATATGATTTTTCACAACCGTTATCTCACCATCACAGAGATCAGGGAGATGGGGCAGTACACTTTTGACAATCTGAAGGGATTCGAGGATTTTGCCAGGAAGGCTAATCCCGGGGATATTGTGATCACACAGAAAAATTTCGGTGCAGGCAGCTCACGCCAGCAGGCTGTAGATTGCTTCCTGTCACTTGGAATCAGCTGCATCCTTGCCGAATCTTATGGTGCCATTTACGAACGCAATGCCATCAATGCGGCCATGCCAATCCTGACCTATAACCCTGAAATTCTCGCCCAGGCAGAAATAGAGTCCGGCGACAGGGTTAAGGTGGATTTTATTTCAGGAATACTTACAAACCTGAAAACCGGGAAGACCGTGCAACTGGATAAATTCTACGATGCACAGATGGCGATATACCAGAATGGCGGTTTGTTGTAGGTGGTCATCTTTTCAGTTTCCATCTGCGGTGTGACCAAAGATAATATTCAGGATTTTCGTTGATGATCTCTTCAAGCTTTTTCATAAACCGGCCGGTAATCTCGCCGGTTTTTGTTTGGACCGGGTTTGCTTCCAACAGTTTGAAATCAACGGTATAAAATCCCCGCTTTATCTTTTTCACACTGGCGAAAACCACAGGATAGTCATGTACCCTCGCATATTTTTCCGGTCCATGCAACACGGCGGTATCCTGGTTCATAAAATTCACCCAATAAGCCAGCCTCACACTGGAGGGACTCTGGTCGGCAACCATGTAAAAAGCTGCAGGTTCACCCCAGTCAGTTTTGAATGTTTCGGCTGTTTTAACTATGGATGCCAGTTTAGCCCGTCCCTGAACCCTGGTCTTTTGTATATACTGATCTATATACTTATTCGACAGCGGTTTGTAGAAACCAACCGGTTTGTGGAGCATCTGTTTACCGGCAGCAATACCGGCCCACTCCCAGTTTCCATAATGTCCGGCCACACAGATTATCTGTTTTCCCTGTTTGTAAAAGTCATCAGGGAAAGTGGTGTTGATGAATTTATATCTCCTGATCACTGCATCTTCTGTCATGGTAAAAGCTTTAAGACTTTCAACCAGCATGTCTGCAAAATGATGATAAAAGCCTTTTGCGATCCTGTTGATCTCCTTCTCTGATTTCCCCGGGAAAGAATGTTTAAGATTTTCAAATACTACCTTCTTCCGGTATCCTGCCAAATAATACACTATGCAAAAAATGATGTCAGCAAAACCGTAGACAAGTCGGAACGGAATGAACCGAAACAGGAAAATGAAACCACGAAATACAAGGTAAGTTAAATAATTCATAAGGGAAGATTGAGAATCGGTGAACCACAAACTGCCTGCAAAGATAATTACCTATTTGCAGGAAAGCTTTACTTTTGCCTCAAAATTATCTGCAGATGCTCATCATCAAAAGACACAACACAGATCCTTACTTCAACCTCGCAACGGAAGAGTACATCTTAAAAAATTTCGAAGAAGACTCCTTCATGCTTTGGCGGAATGCGCCGTGCATCATCGTCGGGAAACACCAGAATACCCTTGCAGAGATAAATGCTGATTATGTGAAGCAGAACAACATCCCGGTGGTTCGCAGGCTCAGCGGCGGCGGTGCGGTTTTCCATGACCTGGGAAACCTGAACTTCACCTTTATTAAAACCGGCGCCAAGGAAAGCCTGATCGACTTCAGGAGATATACTGAGCCAATTTTAGAGGTATTGCAGATGATGGGTATCGATGCAAGGTTTGAAGGCAGGAATGACCTGACCATCGAAGGCAGGAAATTTTCCGGGAATGCCGAACATATATGGAAAAACAAGGTGCTTCATCATGGCACACTCCTGTTTTCCTCGCACATGCCTGACCTGGCAGACGCTCTGAATGCTGATCCTTTAAAGTTCCAGGATAAAGCCGTGAAATCGGTGCGCAGCAGGGTTACCAACATCAGCGAACACCTGAAAAGCCCCATGGATGTCATGCAATTTGCAACGCTGATCCAGGATCACATTATCACAAAGTACCCGGATGCCCAAACATTAGAATTATCGGATTCGGATCATGATCAAATCAATCAACTGGTTAGAAATAAATACAACTCATGGGAATGGAATTTCGGATACTCACCCAACTACAATTTTAGAAAAGTGTTCCGCACCGAGAGAAGCGGAACACTCGAATTCGATCTTGATGTGGACAACGGCATCATCCGGTCCATAAAAATTTTCGGCGATTACTTCAACAGATATGATACGGAAGAGATTGAATCAGTTCTAAACGGAGTTCCTCACAATGAAGTTGAAATCCTTAAAATACTGGAGCCGTTCAACATTGAAGATTACTTTTCCGGCCTGACCTTAAAAGAGCTGATTGCAGGAATGTTCTAACAAAAAAATCCCGCTTTCGCGGGATTTTTTTGTTATTAAACTTGTGTTGAATGAACTAATTTATTTTTACCAATTTGATTGTCTCAGCTTCATTACCTGCTACAACCTTTACAAAGTAGAGCCCGGCCGGGAAATCAGAGATTGAAAATTCATGCTTCTTTTCCCGGGTCAATTCCCCTGGCATCACTCTTCCACCCTGGATTCCATAAATCTCAACCTTAACAGATTCATGCAGGGATCCGCTTGTTTGCTCAAGGGTAAAGTTACCGGTTGTCGGGTTTGGGTAGAGTTTGAAGGACGAATTTTGCAAAATCACAGGCTGTTCCACTGTGCCTTCAGCTGAATTTACAAGGGATGGGGATTTATATCCGCAGTAAGCACCATCAAAGATTTTACCATGCATATATCCTCCCGGTTCAACCGTTGTTCCAGGCAGATAGATGATGTTCTGCCCGGCGATAAAGGTTGCACTCCCCCCGGTTTTAACTACGAATTTAGTTCCTCCACCGGCAACGGTGATGGTCTGCAGGGCATTGTAACATTTGGTTTCACCACTGGCAACATTCCCGGTTACAGTTATACTACCGACAGAAACACCTGTAACGGTCATGATTATCGTATTGGATGTAGCTGGACCGGAATTACAGATTTCACTGGAAGTCAGCAGGCAGGTCACTGCATCGCCATTCACAGGTTTATAGGTATAGGTTGGTCCGTTGGCACCGGTAATGTCAAAGCCGTTTACTTTCCACTGGTAGAATGGTGAGACACCTCCATTGACCGCCGTGGAAGTAAAAGTGACATTCTGATCAGCAGGAACAGTAATGGTTGGGGTGGCAATTGACACGCTAACCTGCACCGGAGGATAGGTAGTGATGATCATACATTCATACATCCTGTTGAAACAATGAGTCGTCATATTTTCGGCGAGTACCCAGTAGTTTCCCGGCAAAGTCAGTGGAGGAGCGAAGAAGATCGGACCTCCGGTTCCCGCAACAACAGGACTAACCTGGGTAATGCCGATCCATACAGAATAACTAACCCCTATCTGCGAACCTATGATACCGACAGTTATACCGGGTCCATTGGCGCAGATGGTAGCAGTTGCAGGTACTCCAAAATAGACAATAGGCAACTGGTTGATCGTGACAACTACCGGTTTGATGTCGAACCATCCTCCGGGAGTAATGGTTGCCTTAATATAGTAGGTTCCGTTACCCACCGCTGTTGGTGTTGCAACCGGACTTGTAGTAGCAGTTGCATCGTTCCAATAAGTAAGAATTGTAACAGGAGGCAGGAAACTTCCTGCAGTTACTGACGGATCGGTAAGGTCAACCCTGTTGGGAGAGCAAGCAACCTGATTCGTTATGACCAGGATAGGTTTGGGATTCACCGTGATGGTGAAAGTTTTAGGAGGCCCTGGACAACCAACGGATCCAAATGTAAAAGTCGGTGTCACGGTAATCGTCGCAACCACAGGAACTGCCCCGCTGTTGATTGCAGTAAAGGCCGCAATATTTCCCGTGCCGCTTGCTGCAAGCCCTATACTGGTAAGGTTATTTGTCCATGTATAGGTCGTAACTCCTACAGTGTTAATGGTTGTGAATGCAACAACGGCGGTATTTTCTCCATTGCCGACAATCTGATCGGCCGGCTGGTTCATCTGTCCTGTCGGATTAACTGTAATAGTGAAAGACTGCGGAGTTCCTACACACCCGCCGGGCACATATCTAGGTGTTACGACGATTGTGGCTACTACCGGAGCTGCACCCGTGTTAATTGCGGTAAAGGGATCAATATTTCCATTGCCGCTGACAGCAAGGCCAATTCCCGGTGTGTCATTCACCCAGGAATATAGAGTGGTTCCGCCTGTATTGGTTGTTGTAAAGTTCACCGCTATGGTTGTTGACCCATTGCATAATACCTGGTCAGCAGGATCAATCACCTGTCCGGTTGGATTAACCGTTATGTAGAAAGATTCTGTCGGCCCGCTGCAACCTACCGATCCATTCGTAAACACGGGGGTCACAACGATCATGGCAGTCACAGGTCCATTTCCGGTATTGATGGCTGTAAAGGCTGCAATATTTCCCGTTCCGCTTGCACCAAGACCTATGCTGGGAAGGTTATTTGTCCAATTATAGGTAGTAACTCCACCTGTGTTATTTGTTGTAAAGTCTACCTCAGTGGTAAGCGCACCATTGCACAATTCCTGGTTTCCAAGGCCACCATTCATCTGCCCGGTCGGGTTAACGGTAATCGTAAAGGTCTGACTCAACCCAACACAACTTACACCTTCATATGTAAAAGTAGCTGTCACATCAAAGCTGGCAACAACTGGCGCGTTGCCGGTATTAATAGCTGTGAAGACTGGAAGGTTTCCCGTACCGCTGGCACCAATGCCAATGGACGTGTTTGTATTTGTCCACGTATACGTCGTGCTTCCAACCGTATTGTTAGTGGAGAATGTAACAGCTGATGTAGATGCTCCATTGCAAACAACCTGGTCGCCCGGATCATTAACCTGCCCGCTTGGATTGACTGTGAAGGTGAAAGTCTGGGCAAGTCCATCACAGGTAACCAAACCGTTTTCAAAATGAGGTGTAACGGTGATGGTTGCAACTACCGGTGCTGAGCCCGTATTGGCGGCAGTAAACGAACTGATATTCCCTGAACCACTGGCTGCGAGGCCAATGCTTGTTGTGTTATTTGTCCAGGTATAGGAAGTGGTTCCACCAAGGTTATTAGAGGTAAAGTCAACTAAAGTTGTAGATCCTCCATTGCAAACAACCTGGTCTCCCGGCTTGTTCACCTGTCCGGATGGATTAACCGTAATGGTAAATGTCTTGAAAAGTCCCGGGCAACTTACCGATTTCTTCTCAAAGGTCGGAGTTACCGTGATGGTGGCTACAACAGGCGAAGTACCGGTGTTGATAGCGGTAAAGGCAGAAATATTGCCCGTTCCGCTTCCAGCAAGGCCGATACCTGGAGTGTTGTTGGTCCAGGAATAGGTCGTAGTGCCATCAATATTTACCGTGCTAAATGTGGCCGAAGTGCTGGAGCCATTGCAGACTATCTGGTTGTCTGGCTGATTCACCTGACCTGTCGGGTTCACTGTGATGGAAAATGTTTTTGTGGGCCCCGAACAACTCACGGAATTATTGGTGAATGTGGGAGTTACAACAATGATTGCAAAAACAGGCTGATTACCTGTATTGGTTGCAACAAAGGAAATATTTCCCACGCCGATGGGATCAAGACCGATGGCGGGATTGTTGTTGGTCCACAGATAGGTAGTGGTTCCACCTGTATTGTCGGTTCCGAATGCAACTGAAGTGTTATTTCCATTGCAAACAACCTGGCTGACAGGTTGGTTCACATGGCCCGACGGATTGACCGTGATGGTAAAGTTCTCTGTTGGCCCGCTGCAGGAAACCGACCCGTTTTCAAAATATGGTCTCACTGTAATGGTCGCAGTTACTGGTGCATTGGAACTGTTGACGGCAACAAAGGCTGCGATATTGCCTGTCCCGGCAGCAGCAAGGCCAATACTTGAATTGGTATTCGTCCATGTATAGGTGGCATTTCCGCCGGAGTTGCTGGTGGCGAAATTCACAGCGCTCGTATTTGCTCCATTGCAAACGGTCTGGTCCGAAGGATCGATCACCTGTCCGGTTGGATTGACTGTGATGGTGAAATCCGTCGATGGTCCGTCACAAGTAACAGAACTGTTTTTAAAATGAGGGGTTACGGTAACCGTGGCAATAACCGGTGCATTCGTACTATTGGTGGCGGTAAAAGAAGGTATGTTGCCTGAACCGCTCGAACCAAGTCCGATGCTGATGTTGGTATTTGTCCAGGTATAGTTAGTGGTTCCAACGGTGTTGTTTGTGGTAAAAGTAACCGAAGAGGTACTTCCTCCGTTGCAAACAACCTGGTCGGCCGGATCATTCACCTGTCCCGTCGGGTTGACCGTGATGCTGAACTGGGCAGTTCCGTCGCAGGTAACCGACCCGTATTCAAAATGAGCTGTTACAGTGATCGTGGCAACAACCGGGGCAGTTGTAGTGTTGGTGGCGGTAAATGAAGAAATATCGCCGGTATCGCTGGCACCGAGCCCGATGCTGGTAGTGTTGTTGACCCATGTATAGGTAGTAGTACCAACTGTATTTATAGTTCCGAAAGTTACCAGGGTAGTAGATGCATTATTACATACTACCTGGTCTCCGGGAACATTCACCTGTCCCGAAGGATTGACCGTAATAGTAAAGGTTTGCAGGGTTCCATCGCAGGTAACTGATCCGTTGGTAAAATGAGGTGTCACGGTTATCGTGGCAACTATAGGTGCCGTTGTTGTATTGGCAGCTGTAAAAGCGGAGATATTGCCGGTACCGGTGGCACCAAGTCCGATACTGGTCGTATTGTTCGACCATGTATAAGTAGTGGTTCCATCCATGTTGCTGGTGGTAAAGGTCACCGCAGTTGTTAGAGCGCCGTTGCAAACTACCTGGTCGGCAGGATCATTTACCTGTCCGGCAGGATTGACGGTAATGGTGAACGTTTGTGCTGTTCCGTCACAGGTAACTGATTCGTAGGTAAAATGAGGCGTTACGGTTATCGTGGCAACTACCGGTGCATTTGTTGTATTGGCAGCTGTAAAAGAAGCAATGTCGCCTGTACCGGCAGCACCAAGACCGATGCTGGTTGTGGTATTGGCCCATGTATAATTTGTTATTCCTACAGTGTTAATCGTACCAAACGTCACCAGCGTTGTGGATGCGTTTTTGCAGACCACCTGATCAGCAGGATCGTTCACCTGTCCGGAGGGGTTCACAGTAATAGTAAAAGTCTGGGGGAGTCCAACACAACTTGTTCCACCGTCTGTCAGGGTAGGTGTTACCGTGATGGTAGCCACTACAGGTGCAGTGCCTGTATTGCTTGCTGTGAAAGCGCCGATATTCCCCGTTCCTGATGCACCAAGTCCGATGCTGGTTGTGTTATTGGTCCATGCATAGGTAGTGGTCCCGACTACATTGGTCGTTGTAAAGTTAACGGCAGTGGTGAGTGCACCATTGCAAACCACCTGGTCGGCAGGATCATTTACCTGGCCGGCAGGATTTACTTTTACAACACCCGGAATGTAGAATGATGCAGTTGGACTGTCGCAGAAAGGATTGTAATCAAATGCAATACCGGTAAACTCGCATGCCGTCCCTTGGGCATCTTCCTTAAATGTAAGGTTTGATAAAGTTGTTCCACTGACGATATTGAATCTAAGTGTAAAAATGGTTTCACCAACTCCCAGGGTTACGCCATCGGTGGGATCGTAACCCAAACCCGACACCTTATATTTACCGCTGGCAAGTATGATCAAATTGGTAGTTGAATCAAACACCGGCCATGCGTGGCCAGGCAAATCAAAGGCAGCATTTCTGCTTACAATTCTCGGTGCCCTCAGTTCCGTTGGAGTAAATCCAAAAGTTAAAGAGAAACTTCCCACGTTATTAAAGGAAGAAACCGTTATGGGGATGTCCACATAAGTGGCTCCTGTGCAAACATTCACATTAGAAATAGTAGTGACCGGGCCGTTGGGAACAGTCACAACGGTGGCGATTCCTGTAAGCTGGGCTGAACAACCGGTCGCAACAATTGTGGCAAGTACATTAAATGTAGTGGTGCCTGTAAGGGGGCCTGTGGGAAGGCTGATGGTTCCGCCATCACCCGGAACAGGCGAACCAATCAGGCTGTTGTCAGCATTGTTTCTTAACTGGTATGTTGTTCCAACTTCAGATGATGCAATTGTAAGATAGGTGCCGGTTCCTGAACAGACCTGGCCTCCTGCAACATCAACAATCAAATCGATGGCTGGCAAAGGATTCACCGTTATGGTTGCCTTGCCGGTCAGTGTGGCTGAACATCCGGTTGTAATCATTGTTGCCAGTACATTGAATGTTGTTGTAACTGTTACGGGACCTGTTGGCAGGTTGATTGTTCCGCCATCGCCCGCAACCGGCAATCCGACCAGACTGTTGTCGGCATCATTTCTTAACTGGTAGTTTGTGCCGATTACCGATGGTGAAACAGTAACATTGATGCTAGCACCTGAACAAGCCGTAGTTGAACCAGCAACGGTCGAATTTATGGAGGGCACTGGGTTTACAATAACGGTGACACTTCCGCTCATGATGGTGGAACATCCGTCGGTTACGTTGGTACCGACAATCGTATATGTTCCGGGGGTAATCACCCCGGGGAATGCCAGTCCGCAACAGGTTGTGCCGGGAATGATCGTTCCGGTAGCAAAACCATCTTTCCAGAGTTCATAGTTCACACCTAACTCCGAACCGGAAAGAAAAATATAAACTCCCGTTCCACCTTCGCAATAAGAGCCACCACCTGCAACCGTGAAGAGAGTTGGAGCGGTTTTCACAACAACCGTAGCGCTGCTCGTTGCAGTAAAACCATTGCCATCGGTTACAGTTACAGTATAACCTGCTGAACCTGATAAAAGTGTAGAAGGATTGATCGATTGGGTTATTTCGCCACCCGGGCTCCATAAATAGGTAAAGGTGGGATCACCCACTGGATTTGCTGTAAGGGTTAGTGCCGCATTGGGGCATACAGACAAGGATGGATTCGGGGTGATGTTAACAGTAGGTCCAAGTAAGGATATGCCAGTGAAATCGGAAAAACCTGTAACGCCCATCGCAGTGAGCGTATTTGCACCGAGTGGTGCAAATTTCACCCATGGCAATGAACCACTGTATTTTCCCGTAACCTGGCTGCCTTCTGTTCCTGCAATATCAGCAGGGACATAAGTTCCTGTTACATTACATGAAAAAGCGGTTATGCCTGAGGAGGAGACTGTCCAGTAGCGGTCTAAATAATTTGTCGTACTTGCATTGCTCGGATGCTTCGCATTTTTCACTTTCACGCCGGCATAACCACCAGAATAGCTGCCTGAAGTGAAATTCAAGGTCATGGGGGTATAATCGGGGGTACCTGTGTTATCCCCTACCGGAAATAGAAAGGAACCATTGGCCGTGAAATTTTTTCTAACTTCACCACTGCCATTGGTAACAATCATATTGGTAACACCCGGGGTTCCGGCGATGCCAGGGGAAGATGGACCGAGGATCAGATTACCTGAACCAAGGCTGAGCAACCCGGCAGACAAGGTTAAAGTGCCATTCACGGTCATATCGCTGGAAAGGTTGACACCATTAGTCCTGCCAACAGTAAAATTATTCAAACCACCTGTTATGGCAGGCAAGGTTAAGTTTGCCGTTCCTCCGATGATCAGGTTGCTCGTACTGCTGACGTTGATTGTACCGGTACCTGTTCCTCCATCGTTCAGGATAAGCGTATTGTTTGCACCAATATTATAAGTACTTAATGGTATTACGTCAAAAACACCATTCACAGTAGCTGTTGAGGCTACAGGTGTGATGACAACACCATCAACAACCAGGTTGTCAAAATTCCAGGAATCAAGTGCGTAGGGATCACCCACGAAGGCAAACTGAAAGTACATGTTTCCGCCAACATCGTTGGTGTAGTTTGGAATTGAAATACTTGAAGCTGCATGCGCTGCATATGCCATTGACCATACATCATGCCAGGGGCCGCTTGTGCTCGTGGCAGATTGCAGTTTCAAATAGGTGGGATAATTTTGAATATAGTTTCCCGTGGCATAAGATTTGAAGGCAACATTCACCGCATTGTACCCAGTGGTGTTTACAGGTCCGCGGTAGATGTAATTTGTGACGTTCGAGTGGGTCCCTTCAGTGCTGTAATAGCGGCCTTCAGGCGAAGTGCCGCCGGCAAGTGCAGATGCATTTGCAGCAAATTGCATGGATCCAGTTCCGATATTCCCTGTCCAGCTTGTTAAATTCGGGAAGGCATCGGTAAGTAAATTAGTTGTACTGGATGTATATGCGTATTGGGTCAAACCACCTAAATTCGTAGTTAAATTATTAAGGGCAGATGAGGTTGTAGGCAATTCCATTCCCATGGTTATGGGTGAAGCTCCTGAGTAAGTAAGATTTACGGTTCCCGCGAAGGTTGGAGCATTTGTCAAACTACCGGCCGCCCGGAAAATAGTACTTCCGGTTGCCATCGTCAGGTAAGCTCCGTTGTTCACAAGTCCATTCACGAGAGATAAGGTGCCATTTACAGTAACAGCACCGTTCAGTGTTAATCCTCCGTTGTTGATTGTCAAATTATTCAGTCCGCCTGATACAGCCGGTAAGAGAGTGGCCGGTGCACCCGATCCTCCCGAGAAAGAAATGTTGGAAGATGTGCCGCCTGTCGCCGTTCCGCTAACGATCCCTATTGTTCCGTTAACAGTGAGTGTATGGGCACCAATATTGAGGTTCCCACTGGAAAAATTCAATCCGGTTGTATAAACATAAGGAATGGTCACATCTCTGGTGATTGATAATGTCCTCGGAGTGCAAACCAGCAGCAGGTAGGCAATGTTGCCATCGGCGGGAACTTCGTAAGAGGTCGAATAATCATTCAGTGCAGGTGCATATAACAATTGGTATCCACCGGTTCCTGCATTGAAGACAGGGGGTTGATCAAAACTGCCGGCAGCATAGGTTGTACTCGCCCCTATCTGGACTACGCCATAGGTGGTTCCACCATTTCCCAGGAGGATCCTATTGGAATTGGTCATTAAACCATAATATAAGTTAACTCTCTGACATACTATCTGATTGGCACCTAAAAGCGACAACCCTGCGGTATTTCCAAGAGCAAGCGTGTACATTGGCGCTGTAACAGTGCCATCATTGGTAAAGGTTTGTGCCAGGCTGCCAAGGAAATAGACAACCGTATAGGCCGCTGTTCCATTTATGGTTGCTCCGGGGCTATTGGTCAGATTGGCGCCTAAAACCAGGTAAGTGCTTGTTGCGCTTGTCCCTGCAGTTAATACAAGAGTTGAACCATTTGTGCAATTTCCATTTACCTGTACTGTTTTGGAAGCAGCAATTGTTTTTGTTCCTGCACCTGTAAGTGAGAGGATTCCATAAGTTCCCGGTATCAACGTTTGTGCAGTGGCACCGGTGTAGTTTACAACAGAACCGGCAACAGAGGTAAAAGCTGGAGTACCAGTTATGGTACCTCCCAGATTCAATGTCCCTGCTCCGGTAAAGGTGATCTGGCAACCAGTCGTACCGGTTGTAAGTGTTCCTGTTACAGTAACGTTTCCAGTGGAAATGCTAAGAATATCATTCCTCGTCGTTGTGGTTGCAGCCATTGTCAATGAGCCGCACGACAATGTTCCTGCACCCACGGCAATCGTGAAGTTGGTTGCGTTTGTTCCCGGTCTGGCCATGGTAATGAGCCCTGTTACGGTCAGCGAATTCGATCCGCTTATTGTTATCCCTCCAGTATTTACGGTGGTCAGCGAGGCACAGGTTGCTGCAACATCAACGGTCACCGATATTCCATTATTAATCGTCACTGCATCTGCAGAAGTTGGAACAGCAGTGCCACCCCAGGTAGCAATATCGCTCCAGTTTCCCGACACAGAGGCCGTCCTGGCAACAAGCGGTGCATCCGTGGCGGGTGGGATAATGATATTTTCAACCGTGTTGTCATTTGAAACCGCCTGTTCGGGAATTTGAATATTTTCAGGTACTTTGTCAGATTGAACAGTGGCCATTTGAACCCCTGCATCTTTTTTACCCGGGCCAAAGTTATCCTTGCCAGCCTTGTTCTGCCCAGCCCCAAAGTTACTAAACCCAAGCAACAGAGCTAACAGCAGCGCTGTATAAAAGCCATGCACGCGTTTAATTGTAAACAGAGATGAGGCATTGGTCGGCTGAATCTTGGTAGGCTGTTCAGCATGGAAGAAGTAATTTTTTTTCATAATACAGGGGGTTAGGTTGTAAATAAAAGATTAATAAGGACACGGTAAGCGGGTTATTTTCAGTTTGCAATGATCTATTCAGTTTAATCGGCTAATATAATCAAAATTCAAAATGAATACACTTATCAGTATGGCAAAAATAGGAAAACTATTTTACAAAATAAAAAAAAAAATCTGCGAACGCATTTAGGATAAACAGGGACGGCGTTTTGAGGTGAAATGTCATTCGGGTGATTGTTTTTCCGGCAGTGTTTTCAACAACCATAAAAAACCTATGGTTCCCGCAATGGTTGAGGAGATCAGCACTGCAATTTTCGAACTGTTAATGAACGAAACCCTGTCAAATGCCAGCAGTGTGATAAATATGGACATGGTAAACCCAATACCCCCCAGGAAGCCTGTGCCGGCAATGTGTTTCCATTTCAGACCCCTGGGCAGGGAGCAGATTCCAAGTGCAATACCCACCATCGAAAACAAGCAGATACCAAGGGGTTTTCCCAGGATAAGCCCGATGAAGATTCCAATACTCTCTGGCTCATATAAACTGTGATGCCAGTTACTGCTAAGAATGATCGCAGTATTGGCGAGTGCAAAAAGAGGAAGTATGATGAATGCTACCGGCCTGTGCAGGAAATGCTGTAGTTTGTAAGAAGGTGATTTTTCACCCCCGTCGCCAAATGGGATTGCAAAAGCGATCAATACCCCGGTAATTGTGGCATGTATTCCCGAGTGCAACATAAAATACCACATCAGTACTCCCCCGGCTAAATAGGGCAAAATCAGGTTTATTTTTAACCTGTTAAATATCAGCAATAAACCAAATATTCCCATCGCAATTAACAAATTTGACCAAACCAGTGCCGAAGTATAAAAAAATGCGATGATCAAGATGGCGCCCAGGTCGTCAATAACAGCCAAAGCTGTAAGGAATACTTTTAACGAGGCCGGTACCCTGCTGCCAAGCAAAGAGAGAATCCCAATGGCAAATGCGATGTCGGTAGCCATGGGAATTCCGGCTCCGGACCGGGTGGCCGTGTTGATATTGACCACCAGGTAAAGGCCTGCCGGGATGACCATCCCTCCCAGTGCTGCCATCAGCGGTAACGTGGCATTTCGAACATCGGACAATTCACCTGCATATATTTCCCGCTCAAGTTCCAGTCCGATCATCAGAAAAAAAACTGTCATCAACCCATCGTTGACCCAATGTTGCAAAGGATGACCTCCAATACTGAAGCTCCATAATTGCAGATAATCTTCACCCAGGAATGAGTTTGCAGCCAGAATTGAAAAAACGGTACAAATAATCAGAATGATGCCCCCGGATTTTTCACTGTTAAAAAAATCGGTAAATTGTCGGGTCAAGTTCATGTTCGTTCCCTAATTACCTCTGTTTTGAATCGCTTCCATGAAGGTAAACCAACTAAAGAAATAGATTCCGTCATTTATCCGGTACACCATTAAAAAGTTATCACCTTGTCGCTGCCTGATAAATATTCGGTAAACGGTCCTCCCATATACCTCACCGTTATTCCGAGAGTGATAAGCTTTTCAGTCACCTGATAGGCATCTGTACAGGCCTGGCAGGCTTCAACCGTGATTCCACTGTCAAACATATCTTTAAGCTGGCGATGGATATCCAGGTCCCCTCCCGTCAGCTTTGCAGAAGGTCCCCAAATGATCAGGTTGATCTCATCCCACCATCCGTTCGCCTTGGCGTTGACAAGATATGGAAATATGACCTTCATAGCCACATCCTTTTCACCTGTCGTCCAAAGTAAATGCAATTTCCGCATGGTTTCCTTCGGTTTATTTCAATCCGCGTCGTTTCAGTAAAGGATCAACGGAAGGATCCTGTCCCCTGAATTTACGGTACTGAACCATTCCTTCGTCATCCCCTGATTCGGCCAGGCAATATTTCCTGAACTTTGCAGCGAGTTCCTTATTGAAAATATCGCCGGTTGATTTGAATGCATTGAAAGCATCAGCATCCAGCACGGCGGCCCATATGTATACGTAATACCCTGCAGCGTAGCCTCCTCCGAAGATATGGGCAAAATAGGTGGTCCGGTAACGGGGAAGTATCTCGGGAATCAGCCCGATTTTATTCATGGCATCATTTTCGAACTTTAACACATCCACATCAGCCGGAGTTGTCAATCCGTGATAGTCCATATCCAGAATGGAAGCAGCAAGGTATTCAACCGTCTCAAATCCCTGGTTGAAAAGGGCGCTGTTTTGAATTTTACCGATCAGTTTATCGGGAATGGGCTCCCCTGTCTTATAATTCTTTGCATAGGCTTTCAGAACTTCAGGTTCCCCTGCCCAGTTTTCATTGAACTGCGACGGCATCTCAACATAGTCCTGGGGAACATTTCCTGCAGTCCTTGTATATTTTCCTTCGGTGAACAATCCGTGCAAGGCATGGCCGAATTCATGAAAAAGAGTAGTTGTCTCATCCCAGCTGAGCAGTGAAGGAGTGTCGGCGGTTGGTTTGGTAGCATTGCAGGTGACTGACATCACCGGGTAAACTTTTTTTCCGTTTTCCCAGCCGGCAGCCTGGAAATCGGTACACCATGCACCACCTCTCTTTCCATCACGGGGGTAATAATCCAGGTACAATATACCCAGGTGGCTTCCGTTGGCTTCTTTCACTTCAAAGGTCTCCACATCTTTCTGAAATACTGGCAGATCGGTTCGTTTTGTAAATGATATTCCATAGAGTCTGTTCGCAACCAGGAACATTCCTTCCCTAACATTGGAGAGGCTGAAATAGGGTTTCAGTTCACTCTCGTCGAGGCTGTACTTCTCTTTGTGGATGATTTCTGAATAGTACCACCAATCCCATGACTGTAATTTAAATTTGCCTCCCTCCCGGTCGATGATCTTCTGCATTTCAGCCAATTCCTTTTCAGCAACCGGGAGTGCCGCCGTCCATAACTTTGCAAGAAAATCATTCACCTTTGCCGGGGTCTTTGCCATGTTGTCATCAACCACGTATGCGGCATAACTTTCAAAACCAAGCAACCTGGCTTTCTCCAAGCGGAGTTTCACGATTTTAGCGACGGTTTCCTTGTTATCATTTTTATTTCCATTATTTCCACGCATAAAATAACCGCGGTAGATCTGTTCACGCAGATCACGGTTTTTGGCATATTGAAGGAACGGGATCATGCTGGGTTTGGACAATGTAAACACCCATTTTCCGGCCATTCCTTTCTCCTTCGCTGTTTCTGCAGCCCCGTCAACCACTCCCTGCGGCAAACCATCGAGGTTATTTTTATCCGAAATGACCAGTTTGAAATTTTCGTTGGTCTCCGCAAGAAGATTTTCACCAAAAGTGAGCGCAAGCATTGACAATTCCTCGTTCAATTTTCGCAACTGGTCCTTTTTTTCAGGAGATAAATTTGCACCCTGGCGCTCAAAATCACGGAAATATTTCTCAACCACCCGCAATTGCTGGTCATCCATGTTCATGACTTTGCGCCGGTCGTAAACCGCCTTAATCCGCATAAACAGTTTTTCATTCAACGCAATATCATCATTGTGTTTTGAGACGACCGGGCTTAACTGCCGTGCGATCAACTGCAACTGCTTGTTAGTCTCTGCCTCGTTCAGGTTGTAAAAAACCTTACTGACCCGCGTAAGCAGTTTTCCCGATTTATCAAAGGCAAGGATCGTATTGGTAAAATCGGGAGTGGCAGAGTTGTTCACAATCGCCTCAATCTCGGCATTTTGCTGCTTTATTCCCTCCATGAATGCAGGCATGTAATCTGTTGTATCGATTTTATCGAACGGGGGTACCTGGAATGGGGTCTTGAATTCCGTAAAAAAGGGATTATCCCTCTTTTTTTCAGGTTTAAACCCGGAGAAAAGCAACATGGACATGGCCAACAGCGTTATTGACAGGATTTTCATACTATTATTTTTTTGGGATATCAGGCTGCAAAGTTATCGGAAAGATTTAAAATCCGGTAAATTCTTGTAACCTTTTTAAATTTACAGCATCTATATGGCATCATGATAAAGATCAACCAGATTCACAAATCATATGTAACAGGCAAGAACAGCCTGCATGTGCTCAAAGGGATTGACCTGGAAATAGCAGCCGGGGATATGATATCCATCATGGGTGCTTCAGGATCCGGAAAATCGACCCTGCTGAACATACTCGGAATCCTGGACAGTTATGACTCCGGTGAATACCTGCTGAACGGTCTCAGGATAAATAGGTTAAGTGAACGAAAGGCTGCCCAGTTGAGAAACAGGATGCTCGGGTTCGTGTTCCAGTCGTTCAACCTCGTCTCCTTTAAAAATGCCATGGAAAATGTGGCACTTCCGCTATATTACCAGGATGTACCCCGAAAAAAACGGAACCTGATCGCGATGGAATACCTTGACCGGATGGGACTGAAAGAGTGGGCCCTTCACCTGCCCAACGAACTGTCGGGAGGGCAGAAACAGCGGGTTGCCATTGCCAGGGCACTCATCGGGAAACCAAAGGTAATCCTGGCTGACGAACCTACAGGCGCACTTGATTCGGCCACATCACTGGAAGTCATGGACATTCTCCAGGAAATCAATGCCACCGGCATCACCGTGATCATCGTCACGCATGAGCATGACATAGCACTGCGCACCAGGAAGACCATCAGGATTACTGATGGGAATATTACAGAGATTGTTGTTAATTGATTCAAAATGCAAAATCAAAATGCAAAATGCAAAACAGCGAAATGGTGATGTGGGATGTTTGAGATAGATAAATGGCAGGAGATTTACAGTACGATCCGTAAAAACAAGTTGCGGACGTTTCTCACAGGCTTCAGTGTTGCCTGGGGAATTTTTATGCTGATTCTTCTGCTTGGTTCAGGATCGGGGCTTGAAAATGGCGTGAAAGAACAATTCAAGGGCGGTGCGACCAACGGAGTATGGATCAGCAGCGGCAAGACGAGCATCCAATACAAAGGGCTGAAAATCGGGCGGCAGATCAAATTCACCAATGAGGATTACAAATCCATCAAATCAACAGTATCCGGTCCCGATCATATTTCAGCCAGGCTATTCCTTGGAAACAACCTGATCTCATATAAAAATGAATATGGTTCATTCTTTTTATCGCCTTGTCACCCCGATTATGGGTTTATCAAGGAGGTGGACATCCTGCAGGGACGATTCCTGAACAACATCGACATAAATGAATTCAGGAAAGTCGCCGTGATTGGGGAAAAGGTAAAATCATCGCTGTTCAAGGGTGCCGATTCAGTTGCGATGGGAAAGTATATCAAAATAAACGGGGTGCTGTTTAAAGTTGTGGGCATTTTCAGGGATTACAGCAGGAATGACGATGAACAGAAAAGGGTTTACATACCGATATCCACCGCGCAGCGCGTCTTCCAGGGGGAGAATGTCATCAACCAGATCTCCTTCACCACCGGCAATGCTTCCGCCGGTGAGTCGGACCTGATGATAAAAAAATCAAAGGCTGTCCTGGCCAAAATGCACACTTTCGATATCGAAGATAACCGTGCCATCAACGTCTGGAACAAAAACGAGGAGGTTCGCAAATTCAGGGCTTTGTTTGCAGGTATCCGGCTTTTTATCTGGATCATCGGCATCGGGACCATCATAGCCGGCATTGTGGGCGTAAGCAACATCATGATGATCGTGGTTAAGGAAAGAACCAAGGAGATCGGGATCAGAAAATCGCTGGGTGCGACACCCTGGTCGATCGTTGCCCTGATCATGCAGGAAGCCATTGTAATTACCTCGTTCGCCGGGTATATCGGACTGGTTCTGGGGGTTGGTTTGCTGGAATTGATTTCAACAAAGATGCCTCCCACAGATTTTTTCAGGAATCCCCAGGCTGATTTTTCAGTTGCGGTGATGGCCACTTTTCTGCTAATCATTGCCGGCGCAGTAGCAGGCTTTTTTCCCGCGATGAAAGCAGCCAGGGTAAACCCCGTGGAGGCGCTGAGGGATGAATAAGGAAAAAAGAATATCGAATATCGAACAACGAATTATGAATAATGAACTACAATTATCTTACAGCCTGTAACTTAACACATAAACCTTAAAACTTTTTTCATGTTTGATCTTGATCGCTGGCAGGAAATTTATCATGTGCTGAGTAAGAACAAACTCAGGACCTTCCTCACGGCATTCGGGGTCTTCTGGGGCATCTTCATGCTTGTAATCATGCTGGGGTCGGGCAATGGACTGCAGCGCGGGGTAACCCAGAATTTCGGCGATATGGCCACCAACAGTGTCTTTATCTGGACACAGCAAACCTCCATCCCTTACAGGGGATTTCCAAGAGGAAGAGGATATAATTTTGACAACGAGGATGTTGTAGCCATCAGGCATTCCATCCCCGAAATCAAATATCTTGCCCCGCGACTGCAGGCCGGGGGGTACCAGCAGAGCAACAACGTCATCAGGGGGTTAAAATCCGGGGTGTTCAACATCATGGGAGATTACCCGGCCTTCAACAAAATTGATCCGTTGAATTTCATCAAGGGACGGTTTATCAACGAATTGGATATCAAGGATAAACGTAAGATCGCTGTCATCGGAAGCCGGGTCGTTGAGATCCTGTTTACAAAAAATGAAAATCCCATCAGTCAATATATTCAGATACAGGGAGTCTATTTCCAGGTGGTCGGCATTTTCAAATCAAAAAGAAACGGCGAACAGGCTGACCAGGAAAACCAGAACATATACCTCCCTTTCACTACCCTGCAGCAGACTTATAATTATGGTAATGCGGTCGGTTTCTTTTCCATCACCGCACAGGATGACATCCCTGTTTCAGTAGTTGAGGAAAAAACAATCAGGTTGCTGAAGAAGCGCCATTCGGTTGCACCGGCTGATGATGCTGCCGTGGGACATTTTAACCTGAAAAAGGAGTTTGACAAGATGCAGGGCTTATTCTTTGGAATCCGCCTGCTGGTTTGGATTGTCGGAACGGGGACACTGCTGGCCGGGGTGATCGGGGTAAGCAACATCATGCTGGTAGTGGTCAGGGAACGTACAAAAGAGATCGGCATTCAGCGGGCACTTGGTGCAACACCCTGGAAGGTGATCAGCCAGATCATCATGGAATCGGTGGTGCTTACAACCTTTGCCGGTTACTTTGGACTCGTGGTTGGTGTCGGGTTGCTTGAGCTGATCAATTTTCTGCTTGGATCCCCGGGTGCAAATACCGAAATGTTTGTCCATCCCGGGATCGATTTTTCGGTTGCCGTCACCGCACTGTCAATCCTTGTATTCTGCGGTGCACTGGCAGGGCTTATTCCTGCGCGCAGGGCAGTCTCGGTGAAGCCCATCGATGCATTGCGTTATGAATGATACATTAATA
>Ga0118677_10001686_pt1 | contig 46065 bp, 32 predicted proteins | sample AliMusrvi5mmetaG_FD_86154 | JGI IMG/M metagenome (GOLD analysis project Ga0118677, IMG submission 86154) | reverse complement strand
CTAATAATCATCGAATAGGTTTCTAATAACTATTAAATAAGTTTCTAATAATTTCAAACTCTGTTAGATGGCCGGTATATGGGAGAACCAATTAACACTTTAATCCTGAACAGACAATGGTTTTAAGAATCAATACAAGGAAAGGATGGAATCTGATCCATCAATTTTTGGAAAGTAGGAATACTAAGCTGTCCTCAAAGTCAAAAGGACAATTTAAACGCCATTACGTCAGAAAGCTAATTCAAAGCATTCAACCAATAATCCGTTGTTTCGGTCATGGATTGAAATTCCAGGTTTTAATGCCGTTTCAATTGTAACTATTTGGATTCATCCGGTTCTTCAGCAGACTCTGGATAGCAATCAAATTATAAGCAAATTATAAGAATTTGGTAACAGGCGTATCCAGGCCAATTTGGTCAAAAGCTTGAGTGCCTCCATCCGCATGACAGTGAATAGTGTTGGGATGGCAGAAGAAATAACTTACCGAATAAACAATAAGTAATTCTTATCCTTTTGACAAGGCTAAACAGCTCCCGACAGTTCCAACATTCAGGGCTAAAAGATCATATAAAACGTAGTTTCCTTATCTGGCACCGATTTGACCTGGAGACTTCCGCCATGGAGACGCATAATCTGGCGCGAAAGGCTTAGCCCTATACCCGAACCGCTTTCGCGGGTGGTAAAGAAAGGTACAAAAATCTGCTCCATAATTTCAGGAGGTATGCCGGGGCCATTGTCGGAGACACATATCTCAGGACGATTGTTTGCAGTCACATCCACCGTTATACGGATGCTTCCCTCTTTTGCCCGAACCTTCAGTGATTCAATGGCATTTTTCAGCAGGTTCAGCATGACCTGCGAGATCAGGTTTTCGTCGGCAATGAGTTCCATTTCAGGAGGATTTATGAATACCGTAAGCTTCACCCTGTCGCTGTTCTCCAATGAAGAATAAAGCACCTTAATGCGGTTGATCAGCTCTTCCACCTTAAAGAGTTTCTTTTCGGGTTTGGGCAGGCGGGTCAGTTTACGGTAGGTTTCCACAAACTGGATTAAGCCATTGCCCTGCTCCCCTATGACATTTAGCCCGCGGACGGTTGTACGGATTGTTTTTTCGTCGATCTCCCGGGGAAGGACCTCGTGCCCGTCGATGGTGAAAAGACTGCTCAGGCTTTGCGAGAGCGAGGTAATCGGGGCGATAGAATTCATGATCTCGTGCATCAGGACACGGATCAGTTTCATCCATGAATCCAGTTCCTTTTCATCCAGTTCGTTTCGGATGTCCTGCACCGAGAGTATGGTGAGTATACTATCCTTTATCGTAAATGATGAGGCCTTAAGTGACAGCTGAATGGTTCCCCGGGTGGTTGCTACGGATACCAGCTTTTGCTCAAAAGGCTTAATGTTGCGGATCGACTGGAAAAGGTTCATGTTCACTTTTTCCAGCTGGTTCAGGTGAGTCAGCACATTGACACCCAGCATCTTTTTGGCAGCCGTATTGGCATGAAGCACAAAACCTTTTGAATTAAAGGTCACGATTCCTGTGGCCACATGTTCAAGTAAGGTTTGGAAATACTGTTCCTGTTGACGGCTTTCAATCTTTAGCTTCTGTATTTGCTTATTTACTTTCTCCAGTCCCATGTAGATTTCAAGAACGGGACCTTTGGAGTTTCCATCCGGGAACGAAAGGGCCGAATCATCATTCTGGACCGAATTGAGGAAATAGCTTATTTTCCGATTGGTTGAATTCAGGTAATAGATCAGGTTAATGATTATCAGTATGATAAGGAATATGAAGAACAGGATGGCCCCCACCGAGTAGCCGCGGGCGATGGTCCAACCCGATGCATTGGAAAGCAACACGATCAGCAACACCCGGTAGATCAGTTGGAAATGATTGTTTGTTCTCATTGTCCTGTCTTTTTGATTTTGTTATATAACGTCTGCCGTGATACTCCCAACTGATCGGCCGCAGCACTGAGGTTCCCGTTATTCTTGTCAATGGCCAGATTGATCATCCGTTTTTCCATTTCTTCCAGGGTGAGTTCAGGAGTAATGTTTTTCCCGGATTGAACAGGCCTCATGAAAAAATCTTCGGGTTTTAGCAAGTTGGATTCACTCAGAATGACCGCCTTTTCGATGGTATGCTGCAATTCGCGGATGTTTCCCGGCCACTGGTATTTGAGCAGCTTATCTTGTGCCTGCTGATTAATCTTCAGGTTTGGTTTATTGTATTTGGAGGCATATTTCCGGAGGAAAAACTCGGCAAGGACCAGAATGTCATTTCCCCGCTCTCGAAGGGGCGGAACCTCAATCTGGATGGTATTGATGCGGTAGAGCAAATCTTCGCGAAAAAGGCCATCCAGAACCATGCTCTCGAGGTTCTTGTTGGTGGCGCAGATCAGACGTATGTCAATGGGAACCGTATGATTGGAACCGATTCGTGAAACCTGACGATTCTGTATAGCAGCCAGTAGTTTGGCCTGCAGATGGAAGGACAGGTTACCTATCTCGTCGAGGAAGAGACTGCCTTTATCGGCTACTTCAAACTTACCGGGGCGATTTTCGCGGGCATCGGTAAAGGCGCCTTTCACATGTCCAAAGAGCTCGCTTTCGAACAGGGTTTCGGTAATTGCACCCATGTCAACGCTGACGAGGATTTCATCGGCACGGTTTGACAACCGGTGAATTTCCTGGGCAATAAGCTCTTTCCCGGTACCATTCTCTCCGGTGATCAGCACATTGGCATCGGTTTTGGCTACCTTCCGTACAAGGTTCAATACCTGGGTCAGTTGGACAGAGGAGCCGACAATGAATTTCTGTTCACGGTTGATTTCACTCTTCAGGCCTTTTTCCTTTTCCTTGAGCTGTACCACTTCCTTTTTTGACAGGTTTAGCTGTATGGCCGATTTTAAGGTGGCCAGCAACTTGGCATTGTCCCAGGGCTTCAGTACAAAGTCGGTTGCCCCGGCTTTAAGAGCCTTTACGGTCAATTCCACATCGCCATAGGCTGTTATCATCACCACCGAAATCTCAGGGTTGGTTTCCTTGATGCGCCCCAGCCAGTAGATGCCCTCATTGCCGGTATTGATACCCGCCTTAAAATTCATATCGAGGATAGCCAGGTTGTAATCGTTTTTGCGCAGTTCGGTGGGGATCTGGTTCGGGTCGGAAAGAGTGGTGACGGATTGGAATTCAGGAGTCAGCAAAATGTCGAGCGCACTTAAAATGCTTTTGTTGTCGTCGACAATCAAGATATTTCCTTTGGCCATGATTTTTGATTTAAAGGTACATTACTGTAAAACTAAAATCAATAGAGTGTAAAAATAATTTACATTTCAATGTCAAATATTTTTACCTGGGAATAACTGACTAACTAAAACTATACTGACAGACAGTATTTTAAAGTTTTGGCATTATTCTGGCATAGTAAATTGTCAAATACAATAACATGAAACGATCGAGTTGTAATAGTAATTTTCAGTGCAAAGACACAAGCGGAAGTGAACGGGAGGTTTTTAGCATATATCTCTTCCATTTATATATGAGAACACAGTCATTTACTATTTATTTATTCAACTATACCCGGGTGAGCCATACAACAAGATATCTTGTATTTCTGATGTTTCTGATGTTGAGTATACAGGTGAACTCTCAGGAAAAATGGACATTGAACGAATGTATCAACTACGCCATTAAAAACAACCTGGAAATTCATCAGGCTGATTTAAATGTGCAGATTGCTGGTCAAGGTTATCAGAAATCGAAATGGAGCCTGACGCCCATAGTGGGGGCGGGAGCCAATGCCGGAAGGAGTTATGGCCGGTCGGTCGATCCAAACACCAACGGGATTATCAATACTGCCTTCTTTAATAATTCATATTACCTTGGAGCTTCACTGGATGTTTTCCGTGGTTTTATGCTGCAAAACCAGATCAGGTATCAGAAGTTCAAAAAAGAATCAGCAGAAAACTTCAGGGATAACGCTACGGACGACCTGGCCTTTGAAGTGATGAATGCATTTTTCAATGTGGTTTATCAGGAGGAATTACTCAAGATAGCCCTCGAACAAAAGGCCATTTCGGAATTGAATGTAAAAAAGACAGAGATCCTGGTGACTACAGGCCTGAAAGCCCAGCCGGAATTACTGGAGGTGAAGGCCAACTTCGAAAAGGACGAACTCTTTTGCCTGCAGACGACCAACAGTATCGAATCGGCGTGGATCAGACTTAAGAAAGCGATGAATTTACCACCCGATCAGTCCATAAAATTAGCTACTGAAGAAGAAAACATAATTACCGGAGAAGAGATCAATACAAACATTGCCGAACTTTTCAAAGAGCATTGCCAGCGATCGCCCCTTATCCGCATGGCTGAAAATGACTGGAAGGCCAGCCGGAAAAATGTAAACATTCAAAAAGCCGGATTTCTGCCTTCCATTACCCTTCAGGCATCCTATAATACCGGCTTTTATGAAACGAATAAAGATGCCAGTCAGCAAACAATTGCTTTCAACAGTCAGATTAAAAATAACCAGAGCGAGTTTGTCGGTGCCACTATTAGTATTCCAATATTCAGCAAAAATATAGTAAGGTATGATGTTTTGCAGTCAAGACTTTATACGGAACAGGCAGAAACGAAGCTCAGCCAATCGAAGCAGAGTCTGCTTTATGAGATGGAACAGAATTACAACGACCTGACGGCATCATGGAAAGAACTTCAGCAATCGGGGAATCAACTCGAAGCCGACAAGCTGGCCTTTCAGGCGGCACAGAAGAAGTATGACCAGGGGATGACAAGCGCCATTGAATTTAACACGGTAAAGAACCGATTAGCCACTACCGCCAGCCAGGTCCTGCATTCCAGGCTGACCCTTGAAATCAAGAAACGAACGCTGGATTTTTATAAGGGGAAACGATTCTGGGAATGATACCAGGAAAAAGGAAAAGGGAAAAGGGAAAAGGGAAAAGGGAAAAGGGAAATGGAGAAAATGAGAAGGTGAGAAGGTGAGAAAAAAGATGCACCATATGGTTTCTGGCAAATCTTATTTTTTGTTTTCAAACCTTAATAGCGCAATGATCAACCCCTGAACCACAACCTTATTAACCTTATTTATAATGAGTAGATAGAATTTAAGGAAAAAAAGATTTTGTGAGACTTGGTGTTTTTGAGCCTTGGTGGCAAAATTAGGAAAGAGGAAAAAGGAGAACGGAGAACGGAGAACGGAGACAGGAGATGAGAAGATGAAAAGGTGAGAAGATGAGAAGATGAGAAGATGAGAGAATTTAAGGAATATGGAAGACTTGGTGAGACTTGGTGTTTTTGAGCCTTGGTGGCAAAATTAGGATAGAGAAAAAGGAAAAAAGGAAAACAAAATAGCCAATATTCAATGACCAATATTCAATATTGAAGAAAATAAAAAATGAAGAATGATTTGAAGATGATATTCTACAAGATGCACCACAGTACCTGGAACCTGAAACTTTGAACTTGAAACTTTGAACAGAAACTTGAAAAACATACGATCATGGGAATGGATAAAATCATTGAAAAGAAGAAAGGCCTGAGGCCAAAACACATCCTCTGGATCGCCGGAGGATTGGCTTTCACCTTTTTGTTGTATAAGGTAGTTTTTGCCGGCAACACATCAACCTTCAGGGCTGAGAAAGAACGGGTAACGATCAGCGCCGTGGAAGACGGACTGTTTAACGATTACATCACTGTAATTGGAAATGTGGAACCCATTACGACCATTTACCTGGATGCCATCGAAAGCGGACAAATTCAGCAACGTTTCATAGAAGAAGGATCGATGGTGAAAAAAGGCGATATCATTCTTCGTCTTGAAAACCGTCAGTTGTACCAGACTATCCTGAACAGCGAAGCTGCCCTTGCCGAAAAGGAAAACTATCTGCGTAATACACGCATAAGCTTCGAAACGGAGTTAATCCAATCACGCAAGAACCTCCTCGACAGCCGATATCACCTCAACCGTAAGAAACGTACTTTCGAGCAGTATGAGGCCCTGAATAAAGAACAGTTGATCTCGAAGGAGGACTTTCTTCAGTCAAAAGAGGACTTTGAGTATGAAGCGAACATGCTTGAAATTAATAAGGTGAAAGCAAAGAACGATTCGCTGATTCGTTTGACTTCGATGCAATCGCTTGAAACCGATCTGGTAAAAATGCGTCAGATGCTTGTACTGGTTCGCGAACGACTCGATAACCTGAATGTGAAAGCTCCGGTTGATGGTCAACTGGGAATGCTGGATGCCGAAATCGGTCAGCGGGTGAATGAAGGTCAGCGCATTGGTCAGATCAATGTACTGGATAACTTTAAAATCAATGCACTGATTGATGAGCATTACATCGACCGTGTCAACCGTGATCTTTCGGCCACCATGGATCGCAATGAAACGAACTTTAACCTTAAAGTGAAAAAGGTATACCCCGAAGTACGTAACGGTCAGTTTAAGATCGACCTGGTCTTTAATGGCAAGACTCCTGACAATATCCGCACCGGGCAGACCTATCATATTAAGCTTGAATTGGGCGAATCGGCCAAGTCACTGATGTTGCCTCGCGGCGGATTTTTCCAGAGCACGGGGGGCCAATGGGTGTATGTTCTGAACAATGATGGGACAGAAGCCACGAAGCGAAACATCAAAATCGGCAAACAAAACCCACAGTATTATGAAGTTTTGGAAGGGCTTAATGCAGGCGAGAAAGTCATCACTTCAGGGTACGAGATGTTTGGAACGAATGACAGGATTGTGTTGAAGTAACGAAGGGAGAACGGAGAAGGGAGAATGGAGACAGAAAGAAAGAAAAAGGGGAAAAAAGAAGTCTGAGGAATATGTATATCTGGATAAATTTGTATAAATTCAAGGAAAAAACATTATGGCAAAGAAAATTGAAAAGTTTGAAGATCTTGATGTTTGGCAGAATGCAATAACATTGAGTGTAGATGTTTACGGTAAATTACAGAATTGCAGGGACTATTCCTTAAAGGATCAAATCTGTCGTGCATCTGTTTCGGTTCCATCCAATATCGCTGAAGGCTTTGAAAGACAGTACAACAAAGAATTCATTCAGTTTCTTTTTATTGCGAAAGGGTCTGCAGGAGAAGTAAGGACTCAACTATTGATAGCCTTCAGGTTAAATTTGATAAGTGAAGTTGATTATCAATTTTTGCTTGAGAACACCAGAAAAATATCAGCACAATTATACAATTTAATTAAAACACGAAAAGAACGATTCAATTAATAACTCAGGGAAAGGATCTGTCTTCCTGTCTTCCGTTTCCGATCTCCGGTCTTCGGTCTCCCTTTTCCATATTCATCCCGCTATGATACGAACAGTAAACTTAAACAAAGTGTTCCGCACAGAAGAGATTGAAACCAGTGCGTTGAGCCAGGTGAACCTACACATTCAAAAAGGTGAATTTTTAGCCATCATGGGGCCTTCGGGTTGCGGCAAGTCAACTTTGCTGAATATCATCGGCCTTCTGGACAACCCCACTTCCGGGGAGTATTATTTCGACGGTCAGGAAGTCGGCGCTTTCAAAGAACGCAACCGCACCCTGCTTCGAAAAGGCAATATCGGCTTCGTGTTCCAGAGTTTTAACCTGATTGACGAACTCAACGTTTACGAGAATGTAGAACTTCCGCTCATCTATCTAAAGTTGAGCGCCAAAGAGCGTAAGGAAATGGTTGAGAAAGTGCTGGACCGGATGCAAATCAGTCACCGCAAGAAACATTTTCCGCAACAGTTATCAGGAGGTCAGCAGCAGCGTGTGGCCATTGCCCGTGCAGTAGTTGCGAACCCGAAGCTGATCCTTGCCGATGAGCCAACGGGTAACCTGGACTCGAAAAACGGGCTGGAAGTGATGAACCTGCTCACCGAACTGAACCGAGAAGGAACCACCATCGTGATGGTAACACACTCGATGCATGATTCAGAATTTGCACATAGGGTGGTTAATTTGTTCGACGGACAGGTAATTACTGAAGAGGTGAAGAACAAGATGGGGGAATTGCTGGTGTAGGGAATAGTCTTGAACCATGATTAAGCTGATTAAATGATTGTCCTGATTTTGGGACTGGGAAGTTTCAAAGGCCATCACACCAATCAGATGAATCAGAGTTCAGACAATTTGCTGGCAGAGCTGGAAAACGGCAACTGTGAACTCGATAAAAATGTTGAGTATGAGTAAAACATGATTTAATATAAAAAACATGAACACCAGGCTAGTAATTAAGTTTGTCTTACGGAAATTACGATTCAATAAAGCATTCTCTTTGCTGAATATTTTGGGATTAGGAATTGGTTTATCTGTGGCGGTAATTGTGTTTTTATATGTCGATTATGAAACCAGCTTCGATAAATTTAATAAAGATGCCGATCGGATTTTTATAAATAAAAACGAACCTGACGATCTGAGTTCTGTTTTTCCTGTGCCTTTTTCAGAATCACTGCAAAATGAAATTCCTGAAGTTGAAACTGCGGCAAATATTCTGCCGTGGGATATTGAAAAAATCCTTACATCTCCCAAAGGAGAATTTTCTGAAACTTGTCGCTATATGGATGACGGGATTTTTCGCATTTTCAGTATAAAGATTATCCGCCAAAGTCAGGATCTAATTTTCCCAGATGTAAATTCTTTAGCTATATCAGAGAGTCTGGCTGCAAAACTTTTTGGAACCACCGAATTAGCCATTGGCAAAACAATTACTATTGATAAAAAAAATAGCGGAACCGTTTCTACTATATTCACTGATATTCCAACCAATTCTTCAATTCGTTTTGACATGGCTGCACCAATGCAAAAAGCCATTAATGATTACGGAATTACAGTGACATGGAACGATAGCTATGTTCGTTCATTTGTAAAACTAAAAGTTCCTCTGAAACTCGTAAAATCTAAGTTTGCCAGTTATTCAAAGAAACATAATTTTGAATTTACCTTGTTCCCGTTAACTGATTTGCATCTGGCACAAAAAGGCAGAGAACAAAAAACAATTCTGACCATTGCCGTGTTCGCCAGTATTTTTGTTATGCTATTGGCATGCATTAATTTCATCAATCTTTCAACAGCAAATATATTTAAACGTTCCAGGGAAGTTGGTATCAATAAACTTTTAGGATCCTCGGTATTTAATATTTACAAGAATTTTATTGCTGAAATCCTGTTGCTTACATTTATTTCATTTCTGGCTGCTCTGCTGATTACATCTCTGCTATTGCCATATATCAATCATTTGATTGGTTCATCGCTTGCTTTCGCTCAGTTAAATATACCCAAACTGATGTTATTGCTGGCTATTGTTGCCAGCACTTCATTCCTGACAGCAATTATCCCATCGCATATTTTTGCTAAAGCAAAACCAATTCAAATATTTAACAAACAAATAGATAGAAATAGTTCAACGATTTATCTGCGAAAAGGATTGATGATCTTGCAACTGTCATTAACCATCGTCATTCTTACGACAACCCTTTTTATAAACAAACAAGTCAGGTTTATTGGTAAAACCAACCTGGGTTTCGATAAAGAAAATATGATTTTTATTGAACCGAAGGAATACAATAGCCTAATATCTAAAACAGCCCTGCTAAACGAGAAGCTTTTACAATATCCGATTATAACATCAGTGTGTGAAGTAGATTGCAAACCTGGAATTGTAGGCTCTTCAACCAGTGGGTTTAATTGGTCTGGAAAAGATCCGGGGAAAAAAGTAAGCTGCTTTTTATTTCGTGTATGCGATGATTTCATTAAAACATTTAAGGTAAGGTTAATCGAAGGGGAAGGATTTAAGAATGATCAATCAAACAGGGATGAAGTTGTTATCAATAAAACATTTGCAAAGCTTTTATCTGCTGACGATAAATCGAATAGTAAAATTTTTTATCTCGGAAATCACCCTTACCATATAATAGGCATAATCGATGATTTTTCCTTTAATTCAATTAAAGAAAAACCACAACCAATTGCTATTTTATACCAACCATCGCGGGGGTTCTACCCCTGCGTCAGATATGCAAATAGCCAGAAAGCTCCTGAAATACTTGCATATATCAATAAATGTATGAAAGAATTGTATCCTGATATCAGCTATAAAATCAACTTCACAAACGATTTTATTTTAAATGAATTTATGGCGCGCGAAATCAGAATGTCTAAATTCTTTAACCTATTCTCAATTCTGGGGCTAATTGTCTGTAGTATAGGTTTATTAGGTGTCGCATTGTTCGAAAGTCATAATCGTACAAAGGAAATCGGCATACGCAAAATAAATGGAGCCAAAGTCTCCGAAGTCATGACGATGTTGAACATAGATTTTGTGAAATGGGTTGCCATTGCTTTTGTAATTGCCACACCAATTGCCTGGTATGCTATGCACAAATGGCTTGAGAACTTTGCCTATAAAACCGATTTGAGTTGGTGGATTTTTGCTCTGGCTGGGTTACTGGCATTGGGAATTGCGCTACTTACAATGTGTTGGCAAAGCTGGAAAGCAGCTACGAGGAATCCAGTGGAAGCACTGAGGTATGAGTAAGGATGTCTGAACTATGATTAAATTGATTAAATGATTATTATGATTTTGGGAATAGAAAGAATCAAAGTCCATCAAATCAATCAGATGAATCAAAGTTCAGACAATTGGAAAACGGTAACGAATAACAGGATGGAGGCGTTTAGATAAAGCAAGTTGTGTTGACAAATTCCTTTACAGAAACTGTAAAATAAATTGACAACTAAAAAAACAACTATACAATTAATTAGCTAGTTATCTGATAATTATAAAATGGCATGCTTTCTGGTCTTTCATTTGTAGAAACAATAAACAATCATTTGGAAGGCCAAATCAAAATAGAAAGCTAATCCCATTTCATAAAAAGAACAGCAATTACAATCAAAGTCATGATCAAACATTTTTTCACAAGCATGTACAGGAACATCAGCAGAGATAAGATGTTCACCTTTATTAACCTTACAAATCTGACCATAGGCTTCACCACATTTATCCTGTTAGGAATGGTTGTGAGCTACGAGTTCAACTATGACAAGTCAAACAAGAATTTCGACCGTATCTACCGTGTGCAAACCAAACAGGAAGACTCTTACCCAACCAACTATTGCACCTTTAGTCCTGCAGCCATCCGGTACCATTTAATGGCTGATGTGCCCGAAGTAGAAAAGGCCCTGATCATGCGGGAGATATCCGCAGGGCAGGGTTCGGGACAATTCTTCACATTGCCTTCCGGGGCACAGCTTTTTGAGAAATATGGCTATTTCACTGAAAACTCTGTTTTCGATGTCTTTACCATAAATATAAAAGAGGGTAATACGGCCAATGCACTTGTAGAGCCCAGCACGATCGCCCTGTCAGAAACTCTTCAGCAAAAACTATTTCCCGAAGGTGGAGCTGTAGGCAAACAGGTAGTTATTGGCAAGCGTTTTCCGCTTACAGTGACCGCAGTCTATGCTGATTTTCCAATCAACTCTACCATGCGCCCCACATACCTGGTTTCAATAAGTACCTATGAAACACTAGCTGAACGGAAAGGCTTCCGGGATGACTGGGTATTCATTGACAATGACAATTATGTGCTGTTAAAAAAAGGTACTGACCCTAAACTAGTTGATGCAAAGATAAAGGATGCCTTTAAAAACGTTAAGAACTACGAAAAGTCGACTCCATACCTATATCCTCTTTCGAAACTTCACCTTTCACCCAACAGCCAGTCGGATACTTTGGTGGGATTGGCCATTCTTTCACTGGCAGGATTGCTGGTATTGATCCTATCCTGCGTAAACTTTGTCAACTTGTCTTTAGCAAACTCCACCCGCCGGGCCAGCGAAATAGGGATTAAGAAAGTAGTGGGTTTCCCTAAGAAAGCAATTGCTGCTCAGTTTTTAGCCGAAACGTTAGTTGTGACCATAATAGCCATGATCATTGGATTATTTGCAGCACAAGCTGTGTCTCCCCTAATGGCACAGATTCTGGAGAAAAAAATAGAATACCGTGTATTTGAGAACGGACAATTGTTGCTGATCGTCATATTCACTGGACTTCTTGCAGGTGTACTTTCGGGTTTGTATCCAGCTATTGTACTTTCATCGTATAATCCGGTAAAAGTCCTGAAAGGAAAACTGTTTATGGGTACTGGGAAGTCACTCAACTTAAAGAAAGTTTTAACAGCGACTCAATTCTCTATTTCGCTATTCATGCTAATCGTTAGTTTCATTCTTTACAACCATGTGAACTTTATCCTGAACAAGGATCTGGGTTTCGACAATAAAAACATCATCTATTCGGAAGTCAAGGTTCAGGATAGCATTAACTTTGAAACCATTCGTCAGAAATTACTGCAACATCCTGAAATTGTGGATGCCTCCTTTTCGAGCACCATACCCTTCCAGGGAAACATCGGTGGATATGTCACCTGGGAAGGGGCTGCACCTGATCAGCGGGAAATGATAAGTCGCAATTACGTGAACTATGATTTCATCCCGACTTATAACCTGAAGATGGTCGCCGGACGTAACTTCTCGAAAGATTATCCATCAGACAATAAGTCCTGCATCATCAATGAAACAGCACTCAAAGTATTTGGCTGGAATGATCCAATCGGTAAAACAGTTACCCTTTATGGCACATCCTATCCGGTCATAGGTGTGGTGAAGGACTTCCATCCTTACTCGGTGCACAATCCTATTCCATCCTATGTGATGTTCCTTGGTAGAAAAGAACTTACAGGATCAAAACTTCTCACAGTAAGGTTTACCCCCGGAAATGAACAAAAGGCACAGGAACTGGTCTCCCGGGAACTGGAAGCCTTCGTCCCGAACGACCCGTTCGAGTTTAAAGATTTTAAAGTGATCTTCTTTTTAGATACAGCCATTTCATTCTGGCAATCCCTGAAACGTTTATTCTTCATGTTTTCGGTGGTAACTCTTGTGGTTTCATCCATTGGTCTGTTTGGATTAATACTCTTTACCACAAAACGCCGCACTAAAGAAATCGGGGTCCGTAAAGTGTTGGGAAGTTCAGTATTTTCAATATACAGGCAACTCTCATTCGAGGTATTTGCCATGCTGGGAGGTGCTATCCTTGTGGCTTGTCCTGCAGCGATACTTATATACAAAACCATGCCTGGTGCTTATAAGGAACCACTCTCTTCACTGGTATTCCTTGTGGGTATAGCCCTGATCGCCATCATTGCCCAGTTGACCATCAGTTATCATGTGATTAAAATTGCAGTGAGCAATCCTGTAAAGGCATTGAGGTATGAATAGAATGAGAAAAATGATTAAATAAAGTCTTGAACTTTGATTAAATGATTGAGTGAAAAATATGAGTGAAGATAAATACATTAAAGAGCAATATCCGCTTTCAGATTTGACTGGTAAGATTATTAAATGTGCCATTGAGGTACATAAACATCTTGGAAATGGTTTTCAGGAAGTCATTTATCAACGTGCGTTAGCTATTGAATTTTCTCTTCAGAATGTTTCGTTTGAACGGGAATTTGAAATGCCCCTATTTTATAAAGGAGAACAGATTGGGACAAGAAGGGTAGATTTTTTCATAGAGGGAAAAGTAATGGTCGAACTCAAAGCAATAATTCAACTTGAAGATGTGCATCTGGCACAGGCCATCAATTACCTGGAAGCTTATAATATGGAAGTTGGACTTTTAATAAATTTCGGAAGTAAAAGTCTCGACTTCAAAAGAGTAATGAACAAAAAGCATCAAAGTCTATCATAAAATCATCTAAATCAAAGTTCAAGACAAAATGATACATTTAACCAACATCGACAAGTATTACGATTCAAAGTTCCAGAGGACATTCGTACTGAAGGCAGTTAACCTGAATGTAAAAGAAGGCGAATTTCTGAGTATTATGGGGCCAAGTGGTTCAGGTAAATCAACTTTGCTAAATATCATTGGATTGTTGGATGAGCCTTCTGCAGGTGAATATTCTTTGTATGACAAGTCAGTTCTTAACCTGAAAGAAAAAGCAAAGGTGGATTACCATCGCAATTTCATGGGATTCATATTCCAGGCCTATCACCTGATTGAGGAAATGACCGTTTACGAAAATATCGAAACCCCACTGATATACAAAGGTGTAAAAAGTCGTGACCGCCAGTCCATGGTAGCCGACCTGCTTGACCGTTTCAATATGGTGGCTAAAAAAGATTTGTTTCCCACTCAACTTTCAGGCGGACAACAGCAACTCGTTGGCATTGCCCGTGCCATTATTGGTAAGCCAAAACTGCTTTTGGCCGATGAACCTACCGGGAATCTGCAATCCGTTCAGGGAGAAATGATCATGGAAACCCTTCAGGAGTTGAATAAAGAGGGCATGACAATCATCCAGGTAACCCACAACGAAAAATTCTCCGAATACGGGAAAAGGATTATACGGTTGGAGGATGGTATTATCAGAAAAGATGTTGCAAGCAAGTCTTGAACTGTGATTAAGCAGATTAACTGATTGCCATGATTTTGAAAGAGAATAATCAAGTACATCAATTAATCGAATGAATCATAGTTCAGACAATTAATAAATTTACGATATGAAGCTTTTTAGAAAATTGAAGTTGAATTGGAAGTGGCTGGCAATTAATGTTGCCGGTCTCAGTATAGCCCTGGCCTGTTTGTTGATCACTTTTCTTTACGTGAGGCAGGAACTGAGTTACGATCGGTTTCATTCAAAGGCAGACAGGATTTGCCGGGTAACGACTGACAGCAACAATGGCGCAACTTCGATGCACCCGGCACGAGTGGCAGGTGACTGGCCCAAACAACTCGTGACTGATTTCCCGGCAATCGAAAAAATGGTAAGGTTGGTGCCATTCCGAAGAGCGATCATCAAGATAGGAGACCAGAAATTCTACAATGAACGGGCCTTTTCAACCGACAGTTCGTTTTTCGATGTATTCGACTTTAAAGTAATCTCCGGAAATCCGGTTAATGCATTTGCCCAGCCCAACAGGGCATTCATCAGCCGCAGTCTTGCACTGAAATACTTTGGAAACCTTAACGTCGTTGGCAAGGAGATTTCAATTTTGCACCAACAGGTTCCTCAGCCTAAGGTGTATGTGATCGATGGTGTTATGGAAGATTTTCCAATCAGTTCTCATTTTCATATCGATCTTTTAACTTCATTCACCGAAGTGGAAGACCAGACTACATGGGCTTATACCTATTTCCTTCTGAAACCGGGAACAGATATAGAATCTCTGCGGAACACCATTCAACAAAAATGGGAGAAGGAAAACAAATCAGGTAATCAGGTTTCCATTTTATATTTGCAGAAACTCACAGATATTCATCTATACAGCCATAAAACGCGTGAGATGGAAAAGAACGGGGATATTCGCTCCATTATTCTGCTGATGAGCGGTGCGATGATCATTCTTTTCATTGCACTCATTAATTTCATGAACCTCAACCGGGTTCAGTTTATTGCTGCACTCAAAAACGTAAAAGTGAAACTGATTAATGGCGCATCAAAAAGGACCATCGCTGTAGAAATAGCCACCGAATCAGTTCTGCTCTCTGTATTGTCATTGATTGCCGGCTTGCTTCTGGCGCTCCAACTTAGCAAATCACTGGGAATTTCAGTTTTTCAGCCCGACAAACTGATGGTTATTGCGTTGATTTCAGCAAGCTTTATTCTGGTAATTTCTGTTCTATCGGTGGTTCCGCTTTTTACTACAAAAATTGTGTCCAACCTGACTATGTCCTCATCGAAAGGACGACTTTACTCTTTTCCGTTGGTAGTGCAATTTGCGCTGGCGGTAGTTGCCATTGCCTGTACGCTTGTTCTCAACCGTCAAATGGATTTCATAACGAATGAACATCCGAATGCCCAGAACGCCAATATGCTGGTAATTGCCAACAACCCCTGGGATGCCGTTCAGCGGTACGAACGATTGAAAACTGAGTTGCTAAAACACCCTGAAATAAAGGAGATGACTGCTGCGATGGAAGAGCCTGGAGGCGATATCCTTGATAACGTAGGGTTCGAGATGGAAGGGGTTGACAAAAAGGAAGGGCAAGCCATCAATATTTTTACCACTGACTCCAATTTCTTCAGTACCTTAAACATTCATCCCATAGCAGGTACGACCGAACTCGGATTCATTCCGTCACAGCAATGGGAGGCCGATGCTGTTGAACTCAGTACACTACGGTCAAGCCACAAGCCAGATCCGCAAAAGCAGGCAGCACTGGAGAAAAAGGTTGGTAATTATCACGACAAGTATATCCTGAACCAAAGTGCCCTGAAGCTGCTCGGAATTGCAAATGCCAAGGATGCCATTGGTAAAAGATTCCGCTTAAATTTCTTTTTACCCGACCTTTTTCCTGAAGGCGAGATCGTTGGGGTAGTTCCCGATTTCCATTACACCAACCTGCACAACGCCGAAAAACCACTGGCTATAGCCCCAAGAAAGATGTTTAACTATTGTTTCATGATTGGTATTGATCCGGCTCAACGCAAAAGAGCCGTGGAAACGATCGCCACGGCATGGCAAAAGATTAATCCTGAATTCCCGCTTCAGTACGAATATATGACCGATGCCTACCAGAAAGTGTATGCCGGAGAGTATGCCCAATCGCAGGTGTTGTCACTGTTTGCTATCATCTCCATCCTCATCTCGGCACTTGGTATCTTTGCACTGGCCAGTTTCAAGATACAGCGACAGGAAAAGGAAATTGGCATCCGAAAGGTAAATGGTGCAAGGAACGCTGAAATTCTCCTGATGCTTAACCGTGATTTTATCAAATGGGTAATAGCCGGATTCATCATTGCCACCCCGCTCGCCTGGTATGCGATGCACCGCTGGCTGGAGAACTTTGCCTACAAAACCGACCTTAGCTGGTGGATCTTTGCCCTGGCCGGAATGCTGGCCCTGGGAATAGCATTACTAACGGTGAGCTGGAAAAGCTGGAAAGCTGCCACACGGAATCCGGTAGAGGCACTTAGGTATGAATAAAGTCTTGAACTTTGATTCATCTGATTAGTATGATTACCATGATTTTTGAAAACATGAATAATCAAAGTCCATCATACTAATCAGATGAATCAAAGTTCAGACAATTGGAAGGCAACGACTATAGATACGATGGAATAGTAGAGTAATAATTAATTTGAACAGTTTATCTCTAAATATTCAAATACAATGTTTACGAACTACATTAAAATAGCTCTTCGGAATATCAAAAGGTACTCCGTGCATTCAATTCTGAATATAAGTGGAATGGCCATTGGAATGGCTTGCGCAATTTTAATTCTTCTCTGGGTACAGGATGAACTAAGCTATGACAGATTCCATAAAAATGCCGGTAATCTCTATCGTGTGATTGAACGCCAAAATATTCCCGGAGCAGAAACTACTGCAATGGTGCCAACACCCGGTGCCTTAGGCCAGGCTCTGAAAGAAAAGTATCCTGAAATAATAAGAACCTCGAGATACACACCGGTTCCATTAACATTAAAAAAAGGAAATGATTATCTGGAAGAAACAGTCGCCATAGTCGATAAGGACTTCCTAAAAATGTTTAATATCCAGTTTGTTCAGGGAGACATAAACAGTGCTTTTGATGATCCTCACAACATTGTTATTACAGAGGAGATGGCGCACAAGTATTTTGGTAACGAAGATGCACTTGGCAAAACATTACCCTCACGTGGTTATGTAGTAACAGTCACAGGGGTTGTAAAGAGTTTACCACAAAACAGCCACATCCGGTTTAATTTTTTAGTTCCTATTGAGTGGATCACTGAATTAGGGGCACACATAAATGACTGGAATGAACGATTTCATACTTATATTGAACTTAAAGAAGGAACCGACTGTAAGATAGTCGATAATAAAATTCTGAATTTCATTAAGAATCATGACAAAGGATCGCATTCAGAGATTTTCCTACAAAACATCCAAAAGATTCATCTCTTTTCTTCCGGAAAATATACTTACGATGTCAGCGGCAATGGCGACATTACCTATGTCAGGATTTTGGGTCTGATAGCTATTTTTATTCTCCTTATTGCCTGTATTAACTTTATGAACCTTTCTACAGCACAATCAGTCCTGAGATCAAGGGAAATTGGCGTATGTAAAGTGGCTGGGGCGAACAAACGGAAATTAATAATCCAGTTTTTAGGAGAATCACTGTTTATTGTTTTTGTGGCCCTTGCAATTGCTGTGATTCTTGTTGAAATCCTGTTGCCCGGCTACAATAATCTTATCGGCAGACATTTGAATATTAATTACCAGAGTCCGGGTTTATATATGGGGCTAATCACCATCCTGCTGTCTTGTAGTTTATTGGCCGGAAGTTATCCTGCATTCTATTTGTCTTCATTAATGCCCCTTGATATTCTGAAAGGTGTTATTAATAAAAATCCGGGCAATACATCCTTCCGGAGAATTCTGGTTATTTTTCAGTTCTCACTGTCGGTTCTGCTTATTATATGCACGATAATTGTCTCAACGCAGGTCAGCTATATGCAAAATAAGAATATCGGATTTAATAAAGATAATATTGGCTATTTCATGTTCCCCACACGTCCAGGAGATCCCCGGCTAAAATCATTAAAAAAAGACCTCAGCAATAACCCCGATATTTTCAGTGTAACCATTGGCAACAGCCCTGTCAATATCGAAGGTACTTCAGGTGGTTTTAATTGGGCCGGGAAAAAAGAAGGTGAAGATGTTTTATTTTATAATCTTTCAGCTGATGAGGATTATGCCAAAACCTTTAAGCTTGAGCTAAAGGAGGGGCGTTTCTTTTCTTCTGAATTTTCAACGGATAATAATGCAATAGTACTCAACGAACAAGCAGCAAAAATCATGGGGTTTAACAATCCCCTCGGGGAAATAATAACAACTCCCTGGGGAGCTAAATTAACTGTTATCGGAATAGTGAAAGATTTTAACTTCAGATCGTTACATTACAAAATCGATCCCCTCATCATGCAGGCAGGTCAGTCTAACAATTTCTATGTCAAAATGAAACCAGATAAAATAATTGCGACTGTCGAGTCTGTTAAGAAGTCCTATAAATCATTTAATCCCGGTCTGCCCATTGATTTTCATTTTCTTGATACTGATTTTGAAACAATGTACCGGACGGAACAACGAATGAGCAAAATATTTAAGTACTTCTCTTTACTGGCAATCATCATTTCGTGTCTCGGGCTTATCGGTTTATCGTCATTTACGACCGAGCGCAGAACAAAAGAGATTGGTATAAGAAGGGTCAATGGAGCGAAGTCCCTTGAAATATTCACCCTGCTCTCAAGAGAATATATCTTTTGGGTACTTATTTCTGCCATAATTGCAATTCCCGTTGCCTATTTTGCAATGCATAAGTGGCTCGAAAGTTTTGCCTATAAAACCGAACTAAGCTGGTGGATCTTTGTCCTCTCCGGCTTACTGGCATTGAGCATTGCTCTTTTGACTGTTGTATGGCAAAGCTGGAAGGCAGCCACAAGGAACCCGGTGGAAGCGCTGAGATATGAATAGTCTTGAACTATGATTAAGCTGATTAAATGATTCCAATGATTTAGGAATCTGGAAGAATCAAAGTTAATCAGATAAATCAAAGTTCAGACAAAGGCTGACAAAGCTGGAAAGCTGCCACCAGGAACCCGGTGGAGGCCCTTAGGTATGAATAGTCTTGAACTATGATTAAACGGATTAAATGATTCCACTGATTCAGGAAACTGAAAGAATCATAGTCTATCACATCAATCCGATGAATCATAGTTCAGACAATGTGAAATTCAAAAAATATAAACAAACAAAATATGTTTAAATCACTGTCGTCATTATCTAAGAACTGGAAGCGGAACAAAGCATTTCTGATCGTTAACATTACCGGATTGGCTATTGGACTGGCTGTTTCTATCCTGCTGTTGCTTTATGTCATGAACGAATGGAGTTACGACCGCCATTTCCGAAAACAGGACCGCATTGTGCAACTAAATTCCATTTGGACGCAGGAAGGTAAGAAGGAAATATACCCAATCTGTACCCGAAAAGCATATACCGAACTTCCACAGAATATCCCGGGGATTGAGAAAACAGTGCAAATTTACCGTGGTTGGGGGGTTGAAGTAATTCGAAAACCTGAACACTTTCAGAATCTGCAACTACTTTACGCCGATCCAGAATTCTTCGACCTTTTTGAAATGAACTTTGTGTACGGGACAGCGGCAAATGCCCTGAACAGTCCATATTCTGCAGTATTGACCCAGTCGAAAGCTGAAGCCATCTTTGGAAAGGCGAACCCTGTCGGACAAATCTTAACGATTGACGGAGAGGAATTCACGGTTTCAGGAGTGGTCGAAAAGCTTCCGGCCAATACACACTTCAACTTCGACATTCTCGCGTCCATGAAGTCGATTCGTGGAATTGAAAATATTGGCAGTCTGGAGTTTTTCACCTATTACCTCATCAAACCCAATGTTCCAAAGGACCAGGTATGTCAGGCCATCAGGACAGAATATACGTCCATGCTTGCTAAAGGATTCAGTGATTATGCATCATCATTTGATGCCATAACCGAACCATTGACACGCATTCACCTGTTTTCGAAAGCCAACTATGGCTTAGGCGATCAGGGCAGTTTGCAAACCGTGTGGCTGCTGGTTGGACTCGCCTTTCTGATCCTTCTGCTCGCCATTACCAACTTTGTAAATCTTTTTATGGTTCAGGGAAGTAACCGCTCAACGGAGGTGGGAATCCGAAAAACAAATGGTGCAGGCACCCGTGAAATATCCCGTCAGTTCTTTGGCGAAGCATCAATGGTGGTGCTTATATCTTTTATCATTGGGATCGCTATGGCCATCATTTTACTTCCTTCATTTTCAGGCCTCATCCATAAAAACCTTGAAGCTTCGCTTTTCTACCATCCGGTTTTCATTTCAGGAACTATTGTGCTTATTATCTTTACCATCCTGCTTTCGGCAAGCTATCCTGCCTTTTACCTGAGCCGTTTTAAAACAATAGAAATACTAAAGAGAACAACTTCCAACCAATCAAAAAAGAGTTTTACCACTTCCATTGTCATCTTTCAGTCGGTAATAACCATTGTTTTGATCGCTGTCTTACTGATCGTGAATAAGCAATCCAATTACCTGAAAAGTATTCCCCCAGGATTTAATCCAAACAATGTGATGGTTGCCTCATCTGTCAACAATCAGATCAGCAAGCATTACGATGCCCTGAAACAAAACCTGATGAAAATACCCGGAGTTGAAATAGTAAGCTCGGCACAACATATGGTAGGTGGCGGTACCAGCGGACAAGGTATTTACCGTTTTGGCGGGAATGAAAAAGCCAATAAACCGATTAGGGAATACCGTGTCTTACCTGGTTTGTGCGAACTAATGGAATTTAAGCTTAAAGAAGGGAATTTCTTCAGGGAAAGTGATCCCGGCAACAAAAAATATGTGGTATTGAATGAAGAAGCTGTAAAAATGCTCAACCTTGAAAACCCAATAGGCGAAAAGGTCGTCATGTTTGATGACCCGATGGAGGTAATCGGGGTGGTGAAGAATTTCTATTACAGTTCTCCTGCGCTGAAGATTGAGCCAATTGCCCTCACCTGCTATCGGGATTACCCCAAGCTCATTTATATCCGTTTTAACTCCACAATAAACAAAACACAGGCCACTCAGTCGGTAATTCCTGTATTCCGCCAGTTCGATCCAGACTTTATGTTAGTTTCCAACTGGAGTGATGATATTTACAATGCCAAATTCAATGGTGAAAAGACCTTATCTGAAATCATTTTCACAAGTACCCTTTTGTCATTATTGGTTGCCATACTTGGTCTTTTAGCCATACACTCGTTTACCATTGCCCGCCGGATCAAAGAAATCGGTATCCGCAAAGTGGCTGGAAGTTCAACCGGATCGATAGTCTATTTACTCTCCGGAAACGTATTTCTCAGGATTGGAATTTCAGCACTGATTGCCCTGCCCATTACCTGGTTCATTGGTCAGCACTGGCTCGAGGGCTATTCCAATCATATTCACATCGGGTTGCTCTTGCTGCTGATCCCCCTGGCTATCCATACCCTGATTGCAATACTCGCAACCTTTTTAATCAGCTACCGGGCAGCTACAAGGAATCCCATTGACGCGCTGAGGTATGAATAAAAAGTCATGAACTGTGATTCATCTGATTTGTATGATTGCCATGATTTTTAAAAAGTGGAATAATCAAAGTCCATCATATAAATCAGCTTAATCATAGTTCAGACAATTGAATAGAAGCCACAAGGAGCCCGGTAGTGTCGCTTAGATATGAGTAGTCTAATTTCCTCTTTATACTAAACTCTGACCATTCTCCAAAAGAAATACCAGTTCCAGAAACGAAATTAGTTCACATTTAATCAGATTATTCTATCTTTATTAAGGTTTCCCCCTTTATTTCTAGACAGTGGGTGAATGGAATGAAAATACTTCTCTAAATCGGTTTCTAATCGGTAGTTCAGACCATTCCGACGACCCGACTAATGCCATTATCCGAAACACTATCCCTATCCTTTCCCTTCAGGAATGATTCTATTCGAAGTTGTACCTCTGTCGTACCATTGTCGTACCACTGTGGTACGACAGTGGTACGATACAATAGTTATGCAATCCCTAACGGGAACAGGAGGAAAGGACAATAGAACAGATCTCCAGACTCACCCGGAAGCAATGCCAAAGACAAGTATTAAAAGTTGAAAATACCCGGATCGATGACCAGGCGGTGGTGATTATCAAGGCTATCTGTTTTAGTCCTGTCTTCCGGGCTAAGTTCGAAGACGAAGATAAGACAGTATGTTATAACCCTCTAAAGATACCCTTTATTGTCCGGTGGAACTTGTGGACTGAATGAACGGGCGGAGCATACATTAAAATACATTTTTTGGAAACAACTGACAGGCCCAGTTGATCGATACTTTGCTGCACTTCTTTCGACCAGGCACCCTGTTGCAGCCAGATGTTCTTCAATCCAATTTCGGCGGCATCCTGCAGCACTACAGGTACTTTTTTCGGTGAAATGGAAATCCACACACTATCGACTATCCCCTCTAAACTTTTCAGATCGGGATAGCAGGCCATTCCATCAATCTCCTTTACTTCAGGATGAATCGGATAAACAGTATACCCTTTCGATATTAATTCTTTGCCTACCATATTTCCAAATTTATTGCCTGTGCGGGACATCCCAACGACAGCAATTCTTTTTGAACTGATAAAATTATCGATCATCGGATTCATAAGGCGAAGGTTTAAAAATACCAGGTGAAGTTAATGCATTTGTAAGTATAAATTGGTCGAAATGCTTCAATTTATTGAGCAATATCCGTTCGCTCGTTGATTTCCTTCAATACCTTTTGTGTTGCAAGGAATACCGCGGGTTTACCCGATAATGGGTTGGGCTGGGTAACCACTACGGTCTGGTAAACATCTTCTATATTCTGGAAGGTAAGCACCTCTTCTGGGGTTCCCTGGGTGTGGATTCTACCCTGATTAACCAGAATGAGACGGTCACAGTATTCAGATGCAAGGTTTAGATCATGAATCACCATCAGGACCGACAGTCCCATTTCCTGGTTCAGTTGCTGAAGCACATTCAGGATATGTACCTGGTGAGTAATATCAAGGTGTGAGGTAGGCTCATCGAGCAGAAGCAATTCGGGCTCCTGGGTAAGCGCACGCGCTATGGCTGCCAGTTGTTGTTCTCCGCCACTCAGTTCCGACATCAGCTGGTCCTTAAATCGCCAGGTGTCGGTCATAGTCATGTATTCACGGGCAATCCTCAAATCATCATCACTTTCAAAGAAGCTGAAACGGCTTTGGTAGGGAATACGTCCCATCAGCACATAATCTTCCACACTGATGTCGCCTGCATCGATAAATTGACTGACAATGGCTATATTCTGAGCCCGCTGCCGGGGTGCAAGTGTGCGTAGGTTTTTGTCACCCAACATTATATTTCCTGATTTGATACCAAGAGTTCCTGTGATGGCTCTGAAAAGTGTGGTCTTACCTGATCCGTTAGGCCCAATAATTCCGGCAAATGAACCTTTAGGCATGTCAATGCAGATGTCGGATAACTGAAATTTCGGGTATCCGCAGCAAAGGTTCTGTATGTTCAGGATGCTCGGGTTCATCGTCATTTATTTCTCATTAATTGAACTGATGACCGGCTCATCATCAGTAAAAAGACTATTCCTCCGACAATACCTGTGATGACACCTATCGGGAGTTCATTGGGAGAAATTATGGTTCGGGCGATCACATCCGATAAGACCAGGAAAATGGAGCCTGACAAAAAAGAACTGACCAGCAGAATCCTGTAATCAGAACCTACGAGCAATCGCATCAGATGGGGGATTATGAGGCCCACAAAACCAATAACTCCTGCCACGGCAACACAGACACCCGCAAGCATAGAAGCCAGCAAAAACAGAAGCTTAATGGTCGTATCGGTATTTATTCCAAGATGCTTTGCTTTTTCTTCACCCAGACGAAGGGCATTAAGCGGCTGGACAAATAAGTAGGAGACTGCCAGCGAGGCAAAGGCCATCACCAGGGTAACATATATGAGCGACATTTCGGGTTCATCAAGCGACCCCATGATCCAGAAGATGATCCCATGCAGATTTTCGGCACTCGTGATCGCCATCAGCAGCATCATCGAAGAGGAGGCAATGAAACTGATCATTACACCGGTTAGCAACATGCTTTGAATGTTGATCCTGCCATGGCGGGAACTGATAGAATACACCACGAATATAATCAGGAATGCACCTATAAAACCACTCAATGGAAGCACCATCGGTCCTATTAGCTGATGCAGTCCGAATACAATGGCAAATGCAACACCGAGAGAAGCGCCTCCCGAAATACCCAGGGTGTAAGGTTCAACCAGTGGATTACGGTAAACGCCTTGCAAAAGAACTCCCGACAGACTTAATGCACCACCAACGGCAATGCCTAGCAGCACTCGGGGAAGCCTGATCTGGGTGATAATGGTATATTCCATGCTGCTATGTCCTTTACCGAGGATACTGAAGATATCAAAGAATCCAAGGTTCATTTCCCCAACCGACAGGGATAGAATCACGGAAGCTATCAACAGGACCATCAATCCGGACAGATAAATTACCCACCGAAGGTGTTTATTCTGCATCGTTAAAGCTGCATTAAATTCGTAATCATTTGTAATTGGTCGTCAGTTATCGTCATTGTTGTCAATGGTTGTAATTTGTTGTTATTTGTTGTTATGATAAAAACCTGGAACTTTGAACTTGAAACTTGAAACTTTGAACTTGAAACTTCCTAATACATCAGCCTGATCATTTCTTCCAGTGCATCCACAAACAATATAGGGGTCGGACTACAGGTCTTATCTGCATCGAGGATGAAGATCTTACTGGTTTTACTTGCTGAAAGAGCGGTATAGCTAAGCCAGTTATCCTTTTCCTCCTGCGCCACAATACCCATAGTGACAATAAAAATGATATCCGGATCTTGTTTCAAAACATATTCACGGGTAACACTTCCCAGTTTCAATTCTTCTGCAATATTCTTTCCTCCTGAAAATTGGATAAAGTCTTCCATGAAGGTTTCAGGTACTGCACAAAATAAAGGCTTGGCTCCAATCTGTATAAATACCTTCGGGTTTTTTCCGGCAGGGACACTTGCTTTTAGACTGGATAGCCTTGCTTTTTGTTCAGTTACAATCTTGTTGGCTTTAAAGGATTGACCGACTAATTCGCCAATCTGAATGAAATAGGCACAAATCTCTTCAAACGATTTCGGGTAAGGTTGCATTACTACCTTAATTCCCAATTTCCTTAGATTGTCTATGATTTCAGGTTTGTTTAAGGAGGAGGCAATCACTACATCGGGCTTCAATGTCAGTACTTTTTCGATGTTTACGCTCATTGCATTGGCCACAACCGGAATATGATCGGATGCCTCAACGGGGCAGTAACTTGTACAACCTACCAAACGATGTTGCTCACCCATCAGATATAAACTCTTGGTGACCCAGGGCACCAGCGATACAATGCGTTTGGCTTCCTGTGCCTGGCTGTATAACTGACAAACCAGCAGTATTATAAATAAGAAGAATATTCGTTTCATTTTACTTTTTCAGGATAACAGTTCTTCCTGTTTTAGCTGATTCTCTTGCAGCATCCAGAATCTTAACAACCACCACATTGTTGGTTAATGAATAAGGATTATAATCAGTCATTTTCACCTTTCCATGGATAACATCGGCAAAATAGGAGAACGGGTCTTCTTCGATATCAATATCTTTTGATGTAACTTGTTTCGTTTGTTCAGCCTTCATCTGATCTTTCCTGAGCCTCATCGTGTAGTTGTTTACAGCGACGATATATCCTGATACACCATAAATTTCCATATCCTTACGTCCAAAAGGCCAGTTCCAGGATGCCTGAATGATGCACTGAGATTTTGGATAACTAACCACTATAGTAGCCTCATCATCAACCTTTGGATAAATTTCAGGCTTAAAATGCTGGGTAACTGCTGTAACCGAAAGGGGAGTTTCGCCTTTCATCAGGTAAGTCATCAGATTGGCGCCATAGCAACCGAAATCAATCAGGGCACCTCCACCGTTTTGAATGGGATCAGTCAGCCAATCCAGGAAAGTCTTCTCGCAGCCAATTTCTTTGGGTCCCTGATGTCCGTCGTGAATAACTACTTTTCGGATCTGACCGACGAAGTTACTGTCATTAACCAACTGATAAGACTTTGCAGTGGTAGGATACCAGGAAGTTTCGAAATCGGTAAGCAGATAAATATGATACTTTTCAGCAAGTTCTGCCATTCTTTTGGCATGTTCATTATTTGTGGCCAGAGGTTTTTCAACCATCACATGAATTCCACGGGGAGCGCAGGCCTCAACCGTAGCCATGTGATCAAAAACGGATCCAAAGGCAAAGACCGCTTCAGGTTTAACCTTGTCCAACATATTCTCCAGATTGGAATAGATCAGTTTTGGATCGAAGCCATACTTTTTTGCAAGACTTTGTGCCAATTCGGTATTGGGTTCACAAACTCCAACCAACTGATAATCCTTCTTGTCTTTCCGGCCTAATATAAAGGCAATATGCCCATGAGTCATCCCCGATATAGCCAACCGGATTGGCTTTTGTGTTGAGGTCTGTGCCTGAGTTTCTGATACTATAACCATAACAAGAAGAAGAATAAGGATATAAGCGCTATTTCTGATTTTCATTCACATGATTTTATAGGTTACTTAGTATGCTTTTCTCAGATCAGCTTACAGTTTGTAAGTAAAAGGTTATGTCATTGCAAGTCGCGTAATTCATTATCGAAACAGCACAAAACGTAAACAGTATGAAAAAAGAAAGTGCAAAATAAGAACAAAATTTCACTGTTCCCTCTCAAATACTGGCAAATAATCATACCTGACAGGCACTTTAATGCCTGGCATCACTAATATCGCCATTTCAAAGCAGGCTGCAATACTTATATTTTCATTTCAATCAACCAGATATGTCCAAATGGGTCTTTTATTTCACCCTGCCGATATCCATAATCATAATCCTGTGCCGGGGATATTACTATAGCACCTGCAGCTATTGCCCTGTTCATGATCAAATCTACATCTGAAACGAATAGTCCCAGGATCGTGGTGATTCCGTTGTATCTTTCAGGACTGTAATGGCCGGCTATAGGCTTTTCTTCATGCAGATGAAAAATTGCACCATCTATGGATAATTCAGCCACATGTATACTCCCATCATCATCGGAAAATCGTCTAAGCTCTTTTGCACCAAATGCTTTAGTGTAGAATTCAATATTTACCACACCACTTTTTATATAAAGCTGTGGCGCAAATGTTATCTTATTTATTGCTTCCATAATTGATATTATTACTGTTTTAAGAAGATTGAAAAATTCTCCATATTTTAATAAATTCACTTTTATTCATGAATATGAATGCAGCTTTCGATACATTTTCTGAAGTATAGGAAAGAAATATTTATTTTGAGGTTGATCATCTAATCTACCTATTCCCAAACTCCCGGTATTTTTTCACCGCATTTCTTACACTTCCCATTGACCAGATTGTTTTGAGTGATTGTGAAGCCCTTCCGTTCAACGACTAATTCATGACATTTAGGGCAGTAGGTATTTTGAGCATCGAGGCCCGGCACATTGCCAATGTAAACATACTTCATCCCCGAAGCCAGTGCAATTTCACGAGCCTGGGTAAGCACACCTATGGGTGTGGATGAAAGTTGTGTAAGTTTATAATCCGGATGAAAGCGGTCGAAGTGGATGGGGTATCCTGATAGTCCGTTTTCGGCCAGCCAGTTGCACATACGCTTGATCATGTCCGTATCATCTGTCCAACTGGGTACGACAAGGTTTATTATTTCGAGCCATACACCCATTCCCGCTATAGTCTTAAGCGTGTTTAAAACCGGCTGAAGCGCACCGGCACTAAGCTTCATGTAAATATCGTTGCTGAATGACTTCAGGTCAACCCTTGCCGCATCAATGTATTTTAACAAGTTTCGTAATGGCTCCTCGTTGATATACCCTCCGGTAACCATTACATTCTTCAGGCCCTGCTGTCGGGCAAGCCTGGCAGTATCGAGGGTATATTCATAAAACGAAATTGGTTCTGAATAGGTGTACGCTACCGATTGGCATTTGGCGCTAATAGTCTGTGCAATCACCTGATCAGGCATCAAGTCATAATTGCGAGTTTCCTTGGGGCTCACCTGCGAAATAGTCCAGTTCTGGCAGTTCATGCAGGCCAGATTGCAGCCAGCCGTACCAATAGAAAATGCCTTGGACCCGGGTAAGAAATGATTCAACGGCTTCTTCTCAATCGGATCAATATTCACGGCACAGGGATTTCCATAGGCGATTGAATAGAGCTTGCCCTCATGGTTGACCCTGTTGTGACAAACACTCGTTTCACCCTCTTTAATGACACATTCATTGGGACAGATCAGACATTTGGTGCCCCTTGGTGTGGGTGACCAATAGAGTCCTTCCTTACTCCACTTCCAAAGCTTTTCTTCGGAACCGCCTGCTAAACCCATCAGTGGTGAACAGGCAATGGCTCCTGTGGCTGCAAGTCCACGTTTCAGAAATTCACGTTTATCCATATCAGGAATAATCATTTTCAGCTAAGTATAAAGATCAATTTTCATTTAATCTGATTACTCTTTTTCTGCTCTATTTGTTTCGCATTTTGTCGGCTTGTTTGTATGACTTCAAATCATCGGATTGCATTTTCAAACCGTGACAATTCGTAACGGTTTCATTTCCTTCGGCTTTTAATTGAGAAGTACCACTTTTCCTGATCATTATCCCAATGTGAACGAATTTGTTTCTCATTAAAGATTCTTATAGCTGTATCTTTTGTCATACCAACAGATTTTTCCTTAGAATTAACCAAAGTCCGAATATCAAATTTACTAAACTAATCGTCACAATCGATGCTGCTATCCCTATTTTTGGCACCAGGTATAGAGATACAGTTAATGCACCGAGCGCCGAACCAAACAAGTCATAGCTATAGGTCTTTCCCGATATTTCGGCAGAACTGCCAACCTGGTAAAGGCTGGCCTGCCTGAACTGGAACCCGGTTAATCCGCCAATCATAATGGTCACTACCAAATACAACGCATAAACAATTGCATGTGGTAATTCAGCTATTCCTGAAGAAACAAATAATACGCTGCTTGCTAGTACCAATCCACCAATCAGGAGTTGGGTAACAGGCAGGTATTTGCTCACAGTTGTATCCTGTAATGATTTCCCGAAGAAGGAGCCAATTGCCAGGCCAAGCATAAACCCTGTAAATACAAAACTGGTTAACAGGTAAATGTTTCCAAAGAAGATCTGCAACCCGAAAAGCAAAAGGATCTCCATACTTGTAGCGGTAAATCCTGTCAGGAACATGGCCTTGGAGGAAGTGCTTCCAGAGAAAAAGACGAACAAGGCAAGAGCCCCGATAACAACTCCCATCAGTTGGTATTTCCCTTTGAACTGACTCAGCCAATAGGCCAGTTGCTGGTGATACGATATAGGGTTGAGGTTTCCGTTAATCTCTGCAGATGGATTTAATGCCGCAAGGATTGTTTCGCCACGGCTTTTCAGCAAAGCATCGTCAAAATAAAACTGATTCACATATTTGTTATCCAGTCCTTTTTTCTGAACAGCCAAGGCAATGTTATACGTCAAGGGAGCATTGGAGGCCAGGAAATAATTCTTCTCTCCGGGAATAATAATCACATTCTGAAAAACTCCCTTCAATGTTGCAAATAGTGTTGAATTCAGATCAATGGCCTCGCTGTTCAGGTAATTTGGGGGAGCCTGCAGTCCAAATGAAAGGACAGCTCCCGGAGAAAGCTTCTTCTTAATCAGTTTGAAAAACTCAATGGTGTAGTAGCGGTTTGCCTGAAGGGTAGATGGACCTGGCAGGTTTAATATGACAACATCGTACATTTTCTGAGTAGTACGGATAAAACGCAGCGGATCGGTCACAAAGGTGTTCAACCGCTCATCCGTCATCTTTTTGAGCGTGTCTTTCATCAATGCCATCAGCCAACGGTTATCTTCCACGTAATCAATCGAGATGTTTCCATATTTTTTAAGCTCGATGATTTGTCCTGAAAGTCCTCCCGAAACCAGCAATACATTCTTTGGATCAGGATGTTGGAGCATGGCAAAATGTACGGCCTCTTCGTTCATCATGAAATTCTCGGAGTCGAACAGCAACGTATTGTTGTTATACACGCTCCACAGGTTTTTACGCCGGGTGATGACGATGTTTCCCTGGGGCGAATCTTTCGAAACTTCTATTTCCTGGTTGGGATACACCAGGCTTCTGATTCTTTTTTCAGGCTGATACAAAAGCAGCAAGAAACAAGGAATGACAATGATCAGTGGGATCCAGACCTGTTTCCGGGAAGACCTTTTCAAGCTAATTAGAAAAAGAACTAACCCATTAATAATAACCAATACCAGCAGGCTTTCAATGGACGAAAAAACAAAAATAAAGAGCAATCCGCAGATCAAACCACCAGCCATACTTCCAACAGACTCGTAACCATAAACACTGCCTGTTTCATTGCGGCTATTGATTTCAGAGTAGGATTTAGTAATAGACGTAAACAGAAATCCACTCAACAGGCAAAACGGCATCAGGAGCAACATGGAAGCAAAAAATATCTGGAACACACTAATCAATGCGCCAATAGGGAATACAATGTTCTTCAGATAATTGATCAGGAAGGCAGTAATGAAAGGCAATACAGAAAGGATAAGAAGGCCTGACAATATTGCCGGATAAGCCCTTGCGGCTTTTAATGATTGTTGGCCCAAATATGCCCCGATTCCGGTTAGTATCATCCAATTGGCAAGTACCAGTCCGATGACCAACTCATTGCCATTAAAGACAGTAAGGAACTCACGCAGCAAAATCAGTTGGGCAATGATGGAAGTACAACCGAGCATAAATGCTGATATCCGCAGGAGAGGTACATCCAGCTCCATTCCCGTTAGACTTGCCTGCCTTGGTTCTTTGCTCTTTTCGGCCCTGAAAAGATGAAGATAATAAGAGAGATGCCACCAGAAATGGAAAAAACCTATAACTGCCATCCCTATGCCAAACCCAACATGGTAGCCCACCAACTGATCGTAGAAGGGCATCACCAACTTGTAATTGATCTTTATGACCATCAGCAATCCGATTAGTCCGGTGGTCAGGAAGGCGATCAGCAACAGTACATTCCAAAACTTCCTGTGGTTTGTCTTACTAAGTATTCCCATCCTCGAAAAGGTAAATGAGAGTGAGTAAAACAGAATCACCAGGATGCTGATCGGTACAAGAGAATAGGCAGTGTTCATCAGGAAGGGGGGAAGGGTTTCTGTTGTTGTTAATGTTACATCTGTTTATATTTTTAACCACATAGACACATAGAGCACATAGTTTAAATGTTACTTTAAATATTTCTATGTGTCCTATGTGTCTATGTGTTTATTTTTCATTTAAATCTTCAAACCGTTTAATTGTACTCATAATACTATCTTTTAAGTTTCGACAATACCTTAAGAACAGCAACCATTCAAACAATGAGTCATTCTAAAAACTCCTTTTCGAGCCACCAATACTCCAAAACACCAAATCTCACTAACAATAGAAACATTTCACAACAACAGAAACAACAGAAACATTTCCAACTCTTCCAACAATAGAAATCTTCCCAACAACAGAAACTATAGAAACTACCGGAACAACAGAAACCCTTCAAACCCTTCAAACCCTTCCAACAATAGAAACTATTCCCCTTCCCCTTCTCCAAATTCAAGCGCCTCGTAAGTATACAGTTCTGCGGTCTTCCAGCCATTCCAGCCAATGCCGGCTTTCTCCTCGGCGCAGTGGCCCAGGAATTCCTCCTTGCTCCAGCCTGTTGCCTTGGCTACCTGGGGCAAATAAGTGCCTGACGAGTTTCCCTGTTTCATATAGATGCCCTGTTTACCCAGTATAAATTCATCGGCCGACTTAATCCTTTTCAAGGGAGTCAGTACCGAAATGTCAATCTTCAGCTTACTCAATTCATCTGACTTCACCGGGCTGAAACGATGGTCCTGGGTGGCTGCAGCGATAGCCATCGACTGAACCACCTGCCACAGGGGTTGATCAGGATCGAATCGACCGATACATCCCCGTAAAATGTGATTCTTGTTTAAAGTCACAAAAGCGCCGCACGGGGTTTTTAAAGTGGCACTTAGCCCTGCAAGATTAACCTTATAAGTCGTACCCTTCCTGATATACTCATCAATTGTTTCACGGGCAATCTTCAGCAATGACTTCTTATCCTCGCTGCTGATCGTAAACTCACCGATCTCATTCTTCGCTTTAACCTGGGTGAACGAGATGGCACAGTAACCAACCACCTTGTCCTTGTCTCCATAGGATGAATCGCCAGAATTTTTATACTGAAGCAGGTCAACTTTCAGATCCGGCATTTGCTCCGTCATGTTCAGCAAAGTCAACACCGAACTCCAGCCGCATAAACTGGTTGCCAGGTTCGGTATGTTCTTTTTCTCGTTACTCACCAACGCATCAATCAGTTTCGAGGCCTTGTTGGTTTGTATGGCTTCTGCTGTAGTATGATCAGCCTTCGTGGCATCGTTGTATTCAGGATAGTGTGAGAAATCGCTGCTGATCACAAAAAGGTTCTTTTCGTTCAGATAGGGTTTGAATATTGCTGCCAGTTTCCTGGCCGTTTCAGCTGTTGCAGAACCAATAATTACAGGCACAATCTTAAAATCAGCATGCATATGGTATTGCAAAAAGGGCAGTTGAACCTCAATACTATGTTCGTTCTGATGGGGTTCAGGATTGTTGTTGAGTATCTTATTCTCAGCAACCAGTTTTTTTGCAAGCTCCGTATCCACCTTTACGATTCCCAGCGGCGTCTCGTAATTCCCCAAGCAATAAACCGAAGCCCCCGGGAAGGACATAATATGGCTTGATCCGATGATAAAAATCCGTTCAAACTTACGGTTAGGATCGATCTGATTGTAGGCTGTGGCAGCCACCTCACCACTATACACATACCCTGCATGAGGCACCACAATAGCCAGAGGTGTGTTTTCAGGATTACCAGGTGCTGATCTGGAAAACATTTGCTGTAACTGAACTTTCAATTCATCAGGTTTATCAGTGTAAAACCTTCCGGCAGCGTAAGGCTTACGGGTTTGCGGAATTTCCTGCGGAAACCCTTTTGTGACGGTTATACCGAGTAAAATCATAATAATAAGATGTTTAGGTTTCATGTCCAAATGCTTTAATCTGATAAAGTTACTATTTATTTGAGGCAAAATAGAATGACATCTATTTGTTTAAATGCTTCTTTATCGTTTTTTTTATTGCCCGACAGACGTTAAACAATATCTGCCTGCTTTGTATTACTTTTACCAGTCATAAAAAGATTCAAAGTGAGCCAGAAAGTTTTATTAATAACGCCTCCGTTTACGCAGTTAAACACTCCGTATCCCGCAACGGCCTATCTGAAAGGGTTCCTGAATACCCAAAGCATTGCTTCGGTTCAATGCGATTTGGGTATCGAAACCATTCTGGCCCTGTTTTCTTCGGAAGGTCTGAAGTCTCTTTTCCAGGAACTCGCAACACGCAACCCGCAACTTTCTCCAAACGGGCAAAGGATATTCAATCTGCGCGACAGCTACATTCAAACCATTGATCAGGTAGTTGCGTTTCTTCAGGAGAAGAATTTCCTGCTGGCTCATGTCATTTGCGAACGGAACTATTTACCCGAAGCTTCCCGCTTTGCCCAGACTGAAGATCTGGAATGGGCTTTCGGAACCATGGGAAACCGCGATAAAGCCAAGCATCTGGCTACACTTTATCTGGAAGATCTTTCTGATCTTATCGTCGAGGCGGTTGATCCGCATTTCGGGTTCAGCCGTTATGCCGAACGACTGGGACGGTCTGCTGCCACCTTTGATGAACTGAATGAGGCCCTTCTCGCCTCCGATAGCTTTATCGACGGTATCTTACTGAACCTGCTTCAGGAAAAAATAGAACAGTATAAGCCGACATTAGTGGCCTTGTCAGTTCCATTCCCGGGGAATTTATACAGCGCCTTAAAATGTGGACAGTACCTCAAAAAGAATTATCCTGAACTGAAGATCGTGATGGGCGGAGGCTTTCCCAATACCGAACTGCGCTCGCTCTCCGATGCGCGGGTCTTTGACTACCTCGATTTCATTACCCTCGACGATGGTGAAGCCCCTATCCTGAACCTGCTTGAATACCTTGATGGAAAACGCAGCAAGGTTGACCTGAAACGAACTTTTGCATTGGAAGAGGGTCAAGTGGTTTACCTCAACGGCTCCACACAGAAAGACTTTTCGCAATTCGAAACCGGGACTCCTGATTATTCGTATTTCAAGCTGGATACTTACCTTTCGGTCATCGAGATTGCCAACCCGATGCACCGGCTCTGGAGCGACGGTCGTTGGAACAAACTCACACTGGCCCATGGATGTTACTGGGGACGATGTACCTTTTGCGACACTTCGCTCGACTATATACGCCGGTATGAACCCAATACTGTTCAGACGCTGTGCGACCGCATCGAGGAAATCATCAGCCAGACCGGCCAGATTGGCTTTCATTTTGTCGACGAGGCAGCGCCTCCCGCCCTGATGCGTGCCCTGGCCCTGGAAATCATACGCCGGAAACTGACCATCGTGTGGTGGACCAATATCCGATTCGAGAAAAGCTTTACCTCCGACCTGTGCCTGCTCCTGAAAGAATCCGGCTGTATAGCAGTCTCCGGAGGGCTGGAAGTGGCATCCGACCGCCTGTTGGGCTTGATTAACAAGGGAGTGAGCGTGGACAAGGTCGCCAAAGTAACCGATCATTTTACCCGTGCAGGCATCATGGTCCATGCATATCTGATGTATGGCTTTCCTACCGAAACGGCCCAGGAAACCATCGACTCGCTGGAAGTGGTCAGACAATTGTTTGAAGCGGGAGTGATTCAGTCGGGCTTCTGGCACCAGTTTGCCATGACCGCCCATAGTCCCGTAGGTCTGAATCCTGACCAGTTCAAGGTGAAGATTGAAAACAAAGAAGCAGGTACATTCGCCAATAACGATCTTGTTCATAGTGATCCGACCGGAGCCGATCATGAACGCTTTAGCGAAGGATTGCGGAAATCTCTTTTCAACTATATGCACGGCCTCTGTTTTGAATTTCCTTTACAGGACTGGTTCGAATTTAAAGTCCCCAAAACAACAGTGGCCCCCGATGCCATTAGTCTTGCGATCGACAATCAGGGCTATGAACCTGCCAGTCCAAGCGCCAAAATCATATGGCTGGGTGGCCTGCCATCGCTGCGAACCTTTACCCGAAAAAAGAAAAACCAGTCATTTGAAATGTGTGAACTCACCTTTTCAAACAAAAAGAAAGACCTCGTGATTCAGCTTAGGCAGCAGGAAGGTGAATGGCTGTTCGGGCAGATTCAGGCGCTTTCAGTCTTTAGTCCAACCCAAATAAACTTTGGCGAACTCGAGAAATCCTTTGAAGAGCAAACCGGCGAAGACTTCATCCTCTTCTGGAACAGCCCTGCAATTAAGGAATTAAGGGGTAATGGATTGCTGATGTTGTAAATGATATATGACTTATATCCGTCAGCTAAAGCAGACGGCTAATGATTGTGTTTCAATTCAGAGTCAATATCCTATGGAACGATATCACTAGCCGTTCACTTCAGTGAACGGACACCCATTCTAGTTTTCCTCTTATTTATTTCTTGTGAAATGCAATTACTTCATGTAATTTTGATTCCCTATTCTGAACGATAATCATAAACAAACCATCTGATTATGAAAGACATTCTTACATACAAAGGGTTTATCGGATCGGTACATTTCAGTACGAACGACAGGGTTTTCTTTGGTAAAATTGAGAGGATAAATGATCTTGTCACTTTTGAAGGCACAACGGTTGACGAACTTGAGAATGCATTTTATTATATGGTCGATGAACATATTCAAGATGGTGAAAGAAAATAAAAGCTCTGTGAACCTCTGTGTAACCTCTGTGTAACTCTGTGTTTAAAACTTCACCGTCAGCTGAAGCAGACGGCAAAGAATAATGGTTCAATTCAGAATCAATCCCAATCAGAGCGATATCCTTTGCCGTTGGCTTCAGCCAACGGACCCCAAAAATTTAATCTTGCATCCCCTAACCTGTATCTTTTCCCCATTTCTTGTGAAATGCAAATACTTCATGTATTTTTGCTCCCCATTTAACAGACACGAAAATCATGAACAAACCGATAGTAGTCAGTGGCATCAGGCCAACGGGTAATTTGCATCTTGGAAATTATTTCGGAGCCGTGCGCAGCTTTTTGAAAATGCAGCAGGATTACAACTGCTATTTTTTTATTGCCGACATTCATTCCCTCACTACACATCCTACCCCAGGCGACCTTCAGTCCGGAGTGAAACAGGTACTGGCCGAATACATTGCCTGCGGTATTGACCCCGAACTGGCAACCATATTCATCCAGAGTGATGTTCCTGAAGTGTCCGAGCTTTACGCCTTCCTGAACATGAATGCTTACCTGGGCGAACTGGAACGCACCACTTCATTCAAGGAGAAAGCCCGTAAACAACCTGAGAATGTGAATGCCGGCCTGCTCACTTACCCCGTTTTAATGGCCGCCGACATCATTATCCATAAAGCACAGTTTGTTCCGGTCGGTAAAGATCAGGAACAAAACCTCGAAATGGCCCGCAAGTTTGCCGGTCGCTTCAACCGGATGTACAACTGCGAACTGTTCCCCCTTCCGCAACCGTTTACCTTCGATGGTGGTGATATGATCAAAGTCCCCGGCCTCGATGGAAGCGGAAAGATGGGCAAGTCCGAAGGAAATGGAATCTTTCTTTCGGAAGACCCCAAGGACATCCGTAAAAAAGTCATGCGTGCCGTTACCGATGCGGGCCCTACCGAGCCCAACAGCAAGAAGACCGAAGCCGTTGAAAACCTCTTCACCCTGCTGAAGATAGTTTCGACGCCACAGGTGGTAAGCCAGTTTGATGCCGCCTACAACGATTGCAGCATCCGCTACGGCGATCTGAAGAAACAACTGGCCGAAGACATTGTAGCCTTCACTTCCCCCATCCGTGAACGCATCCTGGAAATTCTGAAAGACGAAGCCTATCTCGCCAAAGTTGCCCGCATGGGTGCAGAGAAAGCCCGCGAATCGGCACAGGCCACCCTCAATGAAGTGAAAGAAATCATTGGGTTCAAGAGATTGTTCTAAAAACTATTCACACGATACTGCCGAAAATCCTGCTTCATAAAAGGCGGGATTTTTTATTTGACTGAATTCGAATCAAGATCGCTTTTCCGAAACCATTCCGATGAGATTGCGTAATAATCGGCAGGTACCCGAGAGGGTATTAAAGTATAGATTTCGTATAGAATAAGATTATCCTGTGTGTACCTTATTTATTCCAGAACACATAAGGTACACACAAGGTATACTCAAGGTATACACAAGGTATACACAAGGTGACACTTTGACCCAGCCCGATAGTGGGAAAATCCCAGCCAGGATATGGAGTTTAATCCAATTATCCCACACTTCTTTTTGAGAAGCCTATCTGTAAATTAATGTTGAAAATAACGAGCTATCCGGTGGCCGGCTGAGGCGACATTTTACTAATCATTTCTTTCATGTGAGGGTATTTTGCCGGGTAATCCAGGACGGAAAAGAGACTGTAAAGGACCAGTAAAACAGTTTGATAAATTAGTTAACAGGATTTACCCGAATTTGTCAAATGATTCTAAAGTTTGGGAATGATAATAATTATAAATTGAATATATTTGTTGGGCTTTTTATAAAATTGAATCAGTCAATAACCTAACTACTGTTTTCTCTTTTAAAGTTATTAACTAAACTAACAAGATCAGATCAGATGAACCTTAACTATTTTTCAAAAACCTTAAAAGGATACAGGGTTGTATTCTTATGCCTGTTTCTTTTCAGTCTTCTTTTTACTTTCTGCACGGATAAAACCCAGCTGTGGAAATTAAAAACTACGGAGCAGGTTGCAAGCGAGTATATTGCCAATAATCCCGATCAATTTTCAGAGTTTGATAAGCTGATGAACCTTACAGGATTAGAGCCACTGCTTAGTATTCGTGGTCCGTTCACCATCATGCTGCCCACCAACACGGCGATGTTGGCTTATTACAAGCTGAAGAATGTCAATTCATTAACTGATTTTGACGCGAAGACCCTTCAGAACTTAATCCGTAATCACATTATCACCAATCAAATAGCGACTGGTGACATCGGATTGGGGGCGCTTCGGGATACGAATGCCATTGGGGACTACCTGGTGACCGAATTCCAGGGATCGGATATTATCCTGAATAAAACCTCAAAAATCATCAAGAGGGATATCCCCATAGCAAACGGGTTAATTCAGGTCATTGACCGGGTTATAGACCCTCTTACCAAAGATGTTTACAGCACCATTGCAGCTGATCCTTCATTTAAAATTTTCTCCGATGGACTTAGTCTTACAGGAATCAAGGACACCCTGATGCTCATTAGTTTCAAATTTGGGGCAACTACTGCCCGTACGCGGTTTACCCTTTTGGCAGTTGCGGATACGACCTATCAGCGATATGGCATAAACTCGGTGGATGATCTGATTACCTGGACGGGTGCAACTAAAACGGACAATTTAAAATTTATTAATAATCCTTTTTACCGGTATATGGAATACCATTGCTTAAATGGCAGCTACTTCCTTTCTGATCTTACTACCAGTATTTATCCGATATTATCACACGACAACAATGTATCGTTTACCATCGATACCGACTATAAAATCAATTACAACAGCAAAACCAAAAAGTATACTGCCTTTAATGTTCCTGCATCAAATGTGCCGGCAAAAAATGGGGCAGTGCATACAATTGCGGATATCTTACCAGTAACTGATCCCGAACCTGCAGTTATTATTATGGAGACTACAGACTTTTTCGACATGAAGCAGGGAGATTACTTTGGCAAGTTCTATATGAAATTTGGAGATGGTGTTCATTCCTTTGCGAAGATCCATTGGGTCGGTGATTTTATGCAATATTATTATAAGCCGATACAACCAGAAAATATGCACTATGATTGTCTGAATATGTACGGTTGGTGGTCGCTTTCTGTTACTTTTCCAAAAGTAATGAAAGGGAAATACACCATGTCGATCTTTCAGCCCGGCTGGACAGATGTAACCAATTGCATTTGCTACCTTGATGGCGTAAAGACACCCTATACCTATCTGGGAGCAAAAGGGGGCACAGGTGGTAATGGTGGATTGCAGAAAATGGCTGACGTCAATTTTAAGACCACCGAGGAGCATACCGTAACTCTTGTAGATATCAGTTATGGCGGGATATGGTGGGATTATGTACGATTTGACCCTGTTAAATAAATCGTATAAATCAATCAGTGAGGTGATAGCACAGTTCAGAACTTTACAGCTTTAAGGGCAATCAACACAAAAACAATACACGTATGAACTTATATCATACGGCAAGTCAGGGTTTCACTGGATGTGAAACCCTGATTTGCTTTTGAGCAGTCCGGGGAATTTGAACTTGACGGATCAGTGGGATCAATCTCCTAACAGCCATTCATCGGTAAATTCAGTGTATTCAAAGGTTTATTTTTGCTTGTTAGCACATAAGGTTGTTTCTTTGTCCCGTCCTATTATGCAGTTCAGAAAACAATGAAACAACTGAGTATAATTATCTTATTTATCATCCTTACACTTCCATGTCTGGCGAAGACAGTCACCCTAAACGGTTACCTGAAAGACAAAGCCAACGGCGAGGCGCTTATTGGCGCTTCGGTTTACCTTCCTCAACTGAAGACCGGTGTTGTAACCAATTCTTACGGATACTATTCCCTTTCCATGGAACAGGGCAGCTATTCGGTGTCCTTCACCTTTATGGGATACCAGACGCAGACCCTGCAAATCGATCTGAACGAGAGTAAACAGATCAATGTGATGCTTGTCGAAGATCCCAAACAGCTTGATGAAGTGGTGGTGAAGGGCGAAAAGAAGAATCAGAATGTAGAAAAACTTCAGATGAGCATGGAAAGAGTACAGGTAAAGATGCTCAAGAAACTCCCTTCGTTCATGGGTGAGGTAGATATCCTGAAGAGTATTACCCTTCTGCCGGGTATTCAGAACGGTGGTGAAGGAAGTTCAGGATTGTATGTTCGGGGAGGCGGTCCTGATGAGAACCTGATGATCCTGGATGAAGCACCTGTTTACAATGCCTCTCACCTGATGGGATTCTTCTCGGTCTTTAATTCAGATGCCATCAAGGATGTAGATGTTTATAAAGGGGGCATACCTGCCGAATACGGCGGAAAAGCTTCGTCGGTCATTGATATCCGAATGAAGGATGGAAACTCACAGCAATTGGGAATGAGTGGGGGAATCGGCAATATCTCGAGCAGGCTGACAGTAGAGGGTCCGATCGTTAAAGGCAAATGGAGTTTCATTGTTTCGGGCCGAAGGACCTATGCTGATTACTTTGGCAAGCTCATCGGATTAAGGCAATTGAAAGACAACCAGCTCTATTTTTATGATCTGAACATGAAGACCAACATTGAGATCAATGATAGAAACCGCATTTATCTGTCAGCTTATACCGGAGAAGATTACTTCAAGGCGGGCCAGTCGATATACATGCGCTGGGGAAACCTGACCTCTACCGCAAGGTGGAACCATCTGTTCAGCAGTAAATTATTCTCTAACACTTCGCTTATCTTTTCACGATACGACTATAATTTAGGTGTGCCGGGTTCTGGTTCAGATCAGTTTGACTGGACTTCACAGATTTCGGACTATAATTTCAAGCAGGATTTTTCATGGTATCTGAATTCAAAGAATAAGCTTTCATTCGGATTTGATATCATATACCACCATTTTGAGCCCGGGCAAGTCAGTGCAAACCCCGGATCATACTTTACCAATCTGAAACTGACCAATTACAATGCCCTGGATAATTCGCTGTATGTTTCGAACGAACAGTCGATCGGAACACGCTTCACCTTGAGGTATGGCCTGCGTTATTCATATTTTCAGCAAATCGGACCCGGGAAAGTAAGGACATATCTGAATCCTGAACAGCCCCAGGAAGGACAGTCCACCGGAGTTAAAGATTACAGCGCAGGCCAGCTTGTTCCACCGGGATACCCGAATCTTGAGCCACGACTGGCTCTTAAATATACGCTTGATTCACAAAGTTCACTGAAGGCATCGTACAACAGGATGGCGCAAAACCTTCACCTGATATCGAACACCAACTCACCCACTCCGCTGGATATCTGGCTACCGAGCAGCACCTATATCAAACCACTGATTGCCAATCAGGTCGGACTGGGATATTTCAGGAATATCAAGGATAATATGTTCGAGACCTCCGCAGAAGTGTATTACAAGAAAATGGAAAATGTGATCGACTATATTGACGGCGCTAAATTATTCCTGAAGGAAGACCTTGAAACAGAGTTGTTGCGTGGCAGCGGTTATGCCTATGGACTTGAACTGTATGTTAAGAAGCAGGCAGGCCGACTGACCGGCTGGCTAAGCTATACTTTATCCAAATCGATGCGGGTAGTGCCAGGAATCAACGATGGAAAGGCTTATCCTTCGAGTTACGACCGAACACATAATGCATCGGTTGTAACAAGCTACGAACTCTCCAGAAGGGTAAACCTTTCGGCTACCTGGGTATTTTCAACCGGGAATCCGACCTCATACCCGATTGCAAAGTATGATATCCAGGGAAATACGATCTATTACTATGCTTCGAGGAACAGCAACAGGATTCCAGACTATCACCGGCTGGATGTATCTCTCACCTACGACTTTAAAAAGAACGATTATAAGAAAGTGAAACAATCGCTGAACTTCTCTATCTACAACGTGTATGCCCGGCGGAATGCCTATTCGGTGACCTTCCGGCAGAACCAGGACAATCCCAATGTATCGGATGCAACCCGTCTTTCGATCATTGGAAGTTTCATTCCATCGATCACCTATAATTTCAACTTTTAAGACGCCGGATCATGAAAAATACAATATACCTGCTCTTAATCCTTATCTCCGTAATAATGAGTTCCTGCCAGGATGTGATTAACGTCAAACTGAACAATGAAGATTTGAATCTTTATGGAGTTGAAGCCAGTATTACCCCGCAGGATGGGCCTGAGGTGTTTCTGTATCAGACCATGCAGGTCAACATGGATGAGGCTTATCCCGGGATCAGCGGAGCTGTGGTAACAATCTCAGACAATAGTACTCCTGTCAATCAGGCAATTCTTACTGAAGATCCGGGGAATAAAGGTCATTACAGGCCGACGGAGAATATCGTTTATCCAGGAATTCCTGGAAAGGAATATACCTTAACCATCAAGGTAAATGGTTTAACCCTGCAAGCCAAAGACCAGTTGTCGAAAGTAGCGACGATCGATTCAATCCAGGTAGAACCTTCCCTGCGAGGGGACAAACGTTTTCTGGGTGTTTTTACCTATGGAAAGGAAACGCCGGGTATTGGGAATTATTACAAATGGGATGTATATGTGAATGATACCCTACTCCATGATGCCCGAAGAATGGCGATAGCCAGTGATGAATTTGTTGACGGCAATTACATCACCAAACTTGAAGTTTTTACTGATTTCTATGAAAAGAGCAAAGAGGCGAAAGACCGTAAATTGAAACTGAATGACACCGTAATTGTGAATCAGACTTCCATATCGAAATTTGCATACAACTTCTATTTCCAGGTGATTAACCAAAGCTCCACAGGATCGTTATTCAGTGTTCCCCCAGCAAACATCAGGAGCAATTTTACATCCAGCGATGGCAAACCAGTGCTGGGCTTGTTTGTAGCCAGGGATGTTTCCACATCGAACAAGGTGATCATCACCAAGACTTTGGTCGACCAACTTGCCCCGCTTTAAATGAGTAATATCAACACAAAAAAGCAGATGAATGACATCTGCTTTTTTGTGGGCGGTACTGGATTCGAGATTTACAATATGCCAACTTTCATAAACGTCACATTCTCTCATATATACTTTCTTATTACAATGATATACAATATTTTGAATATATAATAATGTTGCATATTATTTCATATTATTTTAATGAATTGCAGATATGTTGTGCAAGTTTATTATATTTGCACAACGGATTGCACAACGAATACACTAATTTTAATAATATGGCTTCAGTAAAAGCGTTCATTAGAACAACAGCAAAAAAGACAGAAAAAGTAAAAGTTCGTTTTCGTTTAAGTGATGGAAGGAATGTTCAACTTTTCCACAAATCTGAAATTGAGGTTAACCCGGATCACTTTGATAAAAAAAACGAAATCATTAAAGCGAAGGTAGTTTTCCCAAGCGATGAGCGAACCAAGTTTGATAACGACGTAGCAGACCGTAAAAAGTTAATCCGAACAATTTACGACAATTCACTTGATATAACCTCAGATGAGCTTGACATCAAAATCGAAATAGCCTTACATCCAGAAAAACAAATTCAAGTTGAGGAAGAAAAGTCAAAAACATTTTTTCAGGTATACGATTTATTTATTGCTGCTTATAGAGGCACTGAGCGAATGAAACAACATTACAGATCAGTAAAGCGAATTTTACAGCGCTACGAATTGTTTACTCAAAAGTCTAATTCATCATTCGCTTTCACCTTTGAGAGCATTGATGCCGAACTCTTAAGAGATATTGAATCATTCATTCATATCGAACATACGTTATTTGAAAAACATCCGGATATTTATATTGCCGTTCCTGACAGTAGACCACCCAAACAAAGAGGGCGTAACCGGACCAATAAAATATTTCGATATTTAAGAACCGTTATTCGTTGGGCCGTTGAAGAAAAGCAGACCACTATTCAATCAATACCAAAGTTCAACATCGAACAAGATGTCTATGGAACACCTTTTTATATCTCCATAGATGAAAGGAATACTCTGTTTCAAAAAGATCTATCAGACAGGCCACAATTAGCCATTCAAAGAGATATTTTTGTATTTCACTGTCTGATTGGTTGCCGTGTTGGCGACTTGCTTAGAATGAAGAAAAACAGCGTTATCGGCAATGCAATTGAATACGTACCACGAAAGACCAAAGAAGGCCGTCCTGTTACTGTTCGTGTACCATTAAGTGTTACAGCAAAAGAGATTTTAAATAAATACTCAGAACATGAAGGTGATGCTCTTTTACCATTTATTGCAGAACAGAACTATAACTATGCTATTAAAAGCATATTTGCTGCTGCTGAACTTACAAGAATGGTGACAATTATTAATCCTACAACTGGTGACGAAGAAAAGAGGCCTTTAAATGAAATTGCTAGTAGCCATTTAGCTCGAAGGACTTTTGTAGGTAATTTGTATAAGAAAGTGAAAGATCCTAATTTAGTGGGTGCATTATCTGGCCATAAAGAAGGAAGTCGCGCATTTGCCAGATACAGGGAAATTGACGAAGAAATGAAAATTGACCTTGTGAAACTTTTAGAATAAGTATTTTAGAATAAGTAAGAAATGTCTTCAATAAAGAAACTGAGATTATGAACCCATTAGAGTACTTGGAATTAAAAAAGGACGAGATCATTTTTATCTTAAGTAAAGAAAATAATTATCCACAAGAAAAAATTTACGAAATCTTTCAAAAAATAAAGGGATTTGTGGATAGGCTTTCAATAGTTAAACTTTCAAAAAAACAGACAATTGACATATTGTTGGAAATAGACAATTTGCCTGACACGGTTACGTCGTGTGTCGTGAGTGATTGGTTACTTAAATCATTTGAGTATGATGATTCTTTCATATATGCCTTTAATTGGTTAATACAAAAGGAAAACAGAGATACAGGCATCCCTCGTCCCTTGAAGGAAATTAATGAACTTGAATTAATGCACCTTTTGAATAATGCGACCAAGATTGATAAGACTAAAAATTACATCATTAAAAACGATGAAAAAATGAAAGAAATATACACGATATGCCAAGAAGCTTTCAAATGTGAATATTCAATATTCAGAGATGCCGTTGAAACGGCAGACTTTCGAAAATTAAATATCGTCAGACAAAATATAACTCAAGAACTTACTTACAGATTATCCGGCAAAATGGGTAATGATTGGTACAGTAAAGTTTGTGAAACAATGAAATGGAAAAAAACTGTTTGTAGCGGACAAGGCAAGAAAGTTGAAGATGATCTTTTGATCAGGAAATTGAGGGATATATTACCAAGACCACAAAAAGAATGAGATTACAATAAGCGACCACCAGACCACCACCAAAAACTTTTTTACTAAATACAAAGTGAATTGATAACCAGTTTATTAG
>Ga0118677_10001685_pt1 | contig 46079 bp, 50 predicted proteins | sample AliMusrvi5mmetaG_FD_86154 | JGI IMG/M metagenome (GOLD analysis project Ga0118677, IMG submission 86154) | reverse complement strand
CGCGTTTCGCTTGCGCATAGCTTTGGCCACCGTTCTTCCGAGATACTCAAACTCGTTCTGTATCATGCTCTTGCAAAACTTCCCGAACCTCCTTGTTCACACAAATTCTGCTGACGAGGTAAAAATCCATACCCTGTTTCTGGCGGCTGCACTCTCACTGAGCAGTGCTTCTCAAGCAGCGATTATTCTGAATTTAGGGACGACTTACACTCAGAACTTCGATTCGATGGGATCATCATCAACACTACCGGCTGACTGGCAGATTACATACAATAATTTGTTCACCAACCCATCACGCAACCCCTATTTGGATAGCTCTACTGTGGTGACCTACCAAGCATCCAGCGGCACACCGACAGCAACGGGAACCTATAACTTCGGGAGTGCGGGAGGGGCGGACCGCGCAGTGGGGGTGATTCCCTTTTCCACATATAGTTCCGCGACCACTCTTTCCTCCCTACTTTTGGCACATTTCTACATCAACGATCCGGGCATCACGAGTCTGCAAATCAGCTACGATGTTAAAACCTTTTATTGTGCAGAATCGTACATGACGACGATCCTTGGACTTTACAGTACCAGCCAGGTTGCCACCAACTGGCAGCCGGTAGCAGCCACTGTTGGTCCAGGCACGGTGCTGGGTTACAATTTCACCAATCCACCAACTACAACTGTAAATACCGTTGCGACATCTGGCATTACCACTGGAGATTATTATCTGATCTATCAATTCAACGGCGAAGGGTCGAACGGTCTGGCTTTGGACAATGTCTCCGTTACAGCAATCCCGGAGCCGAGCACCGTCATCCTCCTCCTCTCTGGTATTATGCTAGCATGCCGCCGCAAACGGTTAAACAAGTAACTCCTGCAGGCTGGCACGGCCCCACAACCATAAATTCAAACCATCCCACCTGATCTCCTCTTCCTTTGCGTCTTGGCGCTCTTTGCGCGAGATACTCTTCCCGAACCATCATGGATTATCCCTTTACACTTCCGGATCACCCCGGCTTGAATCTCTCCCTGCGCACCGCCGGAATGTTTTCCGGGACAAAGATCTTTAAGGATGGCGTTCCGCTCAAGCGGACTACGGGCTCCTATAGCGTGCCACTGGCCGATGGCTCATCGCTTACACTGAGAGTAAAGGTCGGTTTCGATCTGTGTACACCGAAGATCGTATACGCAGGCCAGGAGATCGAGGTGATGCCTGCACTCCCTGTATTCTGGGTTGTCTGGGGGTAGTCGAGCACTCTATCCTCAGACATCCTGGCCTTGAGGGAAATGGTATGAGTCTAGGAATTCATAGGCGGCGGGAAAAATTCCCGCGCCACAGTGGACCGGGCATGCTGCCCGGATCCAATATTCTATCCTAAATGGCACAACTAGTGCGCGAAACAAGATAGCCCAGCACACTATCTTCAGACATCCTAGCCTTGGGGGAACCGGTATGAGTCTAGGAATTCATAGGCGGCGGGCAGCATGCCCGCGCCACAGTGGACCGGGCATGCTGCCCGGATCCAATACTCTATCCTAAATGGCACAACTAGTGCGCGAAACAAGTTATTCTTCTGTGACAGGTGTGTCTGATACCGGATTGCCGCAGGACCAGCAAATGTCAAAGTTCCCAGGGTTGGTTTCACCACAGGAGGCGCACTTGATCTCTATGTCAGCATCCTTTTGATTGGCGGTGAGATGTTCCCGGATGATCTTGACCGCCTGCACGTAGTCCTCGTCCTGCAGAACACACAGGGCCGGGAAGAACTCGGGGATAGGAATGTCAGACAGGCCGGAGCCCGTCAGAAACTCATTCCGAATCATGGTGGGTATTCCGTAATCCTCAAGCACAGCCTTGTAGTAACTGACGCGGGTGATGTCCTGTTCTCGGAATAGTTCTCTCATTGTGTTTGGGGGGGGTGAATCTGGTGTGGTAACCTATTGTTTAGGAAACTATGGTTCGGCATTGACGGCTATTCAATTAGGCCTCCCGCCTTCCAATTGTTCTTGGATAATTCAGATGCGCGGCATGTGAAAATCGGGATTTTCTTTTCCTCGCTGGCGGCAACCAGTTTCTTGAGTTGTTTCTTTTCATCCTCGGAGTATGAAGAAGGGTGGGTATAGACAACCCATATTCCATTCTTCTTCACGTTCTCAGGGAGCTTTTCAAAATATTGAATCGTGTGCTCGGCATCCATGGCGGGCAGCATCTTTCCTGCTGGAAGCGGCGCTGACACAGTAAATCCGCCTTTCTCGTTGGTGATCTGTGCGACCCGTTCAGGGAGCATGTGAAGTGAGAAACCTTTGCTTCTCTCTGGCTGGGAAAAAACTGATAGCGTCGTTATGAGAACAGTGCAAATTGTGACGATAATTTTCATGATTTTTTTGGCAGAGTGAGTAAAGTGATGTCACCTCGTTATTGCGGGGTGCTTGGTCAGGGTGATGCAGGTTTGCGTTCAACTCTGTTCACTAGCACTTTGTCCTTTTCGCGGAGGTCCACCTGGTCTCCCGTGGTGAGTGCGCCATAATCCTTGCCGTTGACAGTCAGCTTCTTTCCGTCGGTCTCAGCTTTTACAGATTTGCCATTGTAGGTAATGCCTCCAGTGCCCTGGGAATTACTGGATGTCTCCATGGGCACGAGAAAGGTAATCCCTTCTCCCTTGAGTTCCTCCCCACTGTTGAGGGATGCATTGAACTTGCAGCCGCTCAGCAGCAAGATCAGGATGATGCTATGGATTTTGATTTTCACTGGTTGTCATCTGAGGTCATTCTGATTCGTCCGGCAAGATCGTTTTGGTTTTCCAGCACGCTTATGTTGGAAACTCTCATAGATTTTCAGACCAAATCAAGAACGTGAGCTACGCAAGGCCGCGCACGCATGCATCATACTGTCAGACACACCTGATTCATCCCATCCCGGGTTTGATATGTCGCTTTTGAATTTGAGGTATTGTGACAAATCAAAACGCACAACGGATTTTGTGGTCTATGATCTTTCTGATGTGGGGGGTATATGTTCTGGAAATTTTGACATAAGCCATTTCAGAGCCTCAAGTTGGTCTTCACGTTTCGCTCGGCGTAATTGAATTAAGAGCTTGGAAATTGTTGGCCTGTCCAATGTCAAATTTGAGGCACCCTCATTGCAAACTGAGCAGAGTGCACGAAGGTTTGAAGCTTCATCTTTGCCTCCTTGGGATTTGTCAATGATGTGGCCAAGATGGAGCCGGGTTTTTCTTGTGGGGTCGTATGGATGCGGCTCTCCAGCAACAGCCCCACACATCTGACAGGTGAAACCATTACGATCCAATACAAGTGCCCTGAGCTCTTTTGATATGCTTCTTTCGAATGCCGGTTGTGGTTTACTGTTCTCCAACAGATAATCACCAGGCCGCAAATCATCGCGATCATTGTGGGTGAGTATCAGATAGCCTTCCTCGTTTCTCAATTCCCTTACGCGGCGCGCCCATTCGCTCTTGCCCGCTATTTCCCTTAGCTCATCTGAGGTCATGATTCTCCCTATGTTGGCAAGAAAATGTGCCCTCAGTTTGGCCCGCATCCCGATTCGTTTTGGGGTTTGTTCTTTCATAGTTATGATGCCCGACGGCTATTTGCCTGGAGCGCCGTACCCTCAATAGCCTGCCGGATTTTAAGAGCGACAGCACAAGCCACTGGAGGGGGGAATGCGTTCCCAACTTGACGGTAGGCAGCAGTTTTCCCTCCTGCAAACTGCCAGTCATCTGGAAATCCTTGAATTCTGGCGGTCATTCGCAATGTAAGCTTTGGCATTTCTGAGTGGCCTTTAGGCGGGGCAGTATCCGCAAGGGACTTTCCATTCACGCCTAGACTCGCCCATGCCTTTTTGGCCCGCGTAGGCCCAAGATCTGCCCCACCGTGTTTTTTGGATCCACCAACAAGGGTAGGTGCAATCTCGTTTGCGTTAGAGGCCCACGCCAAAGCTCCTTCCCAACCGTTTTCGCTCATGAGATCACAGAGAGTTTCGCCCACCGTTTTTGCCTGGATGCCATCAATGAGTGGTATCGGTGGGAAAAAATTCTTGGCCAAATCCCTTCGAATTGCCACGACAACTACCCGTGGCCGAAGTTGCGGGACTCCAAAGTCTGATGCATTGAGAAGATGCCAGCTAGCTTCATAGCCTAATGCCTTGAGTTGCTTTTTGAGACTCATGCGGTAGTCCGTGAACACCGCATCAAGAAAACCGCGGACATTTTCAAGCATCACCGCTTTTGGCCGACACTCATCCACCAAGCGCAAAGCTTCAGGAAACAGGTCCCGTTCATCCTCTGATCCGAGTTGTTTGCCCGCTTTCGAGAATGGGGGACACGGAACGCCACCCGCAAGAAGATCCAGCCCTTTGAATTCCTTCGCTGAAAAAGATCGGACATCGCCCTCTATCACGTTCCAGTTAGGACGGTTTAGGCGCAGAGTAGCGCAGGCGTGACGGTCGTATTCCACATGGGCAACTGCCTCAAACCCTGCCCATTCCAAGCCCAGTGCCTGTCCCCCTGCCCCAGCGCAGATTTCCACGCAGGTAAGGTTTGGAGTACTCTTGCCAAAGGACGATTTGCGCTTCATGGGTTCATATGAACAGTTTCATGTGGTGACGTCAAGTCGTTTTGCCATGAACTGATGAAGGATTCGACAAGGGTGGCGTCAAAAAACCAAACCAAATCTCAGAAGCCTTTCATTTTTACGGACTTATCTGCCAAAGGGGCTGCCCTATGTAGGTGTCTGTGGCGGTCCGGCAGGTGCGGGTGGCGTAAGGAACTCTTTCCAGTGCATGATGCTGTAGATGAGGATCACGATACCCAAGATGGTCCCAATGGGAAACACGAGCAGGAAAAAGATGCTAACAATGATAGAAACCCAAAAGATCCATGGGGTGCGAAAATGAAAAGCTAATACCGAAACAGCGATGAGGATGACTCCTATGAGGCCAACGGATAAGCCAATAGCCGTCGAGATCAAGGTATCCCCAATCGCTGCGCTGAGTTGGGTGGGGTCGCCAACTCCAGACGAGCCAAGGACACTGAATGCACGCCGCATGCCTATCACAGTCGTGATCAATCCTATTGGAGTTCCCACTTGCATGCACGCGCCAATGATGGCCAGCCATTTCCCGAGGGCGCTTAGCTTCGGCGGTGGCGGTGCTGGCTCAGGGTTCTGTGGAGGGGCGTAGATGTTTTGGGGTGGGTCTGTTGGAGACATGGGAGAGGATGAAGAGTATTCAGTTATTAGTTGTCGTTAGGATAGGAAGTGATTGACGATTGATGGTTGACGATTTTTGATTTTTGAAGTGAAGAATGAAGAAGAGGGTCTCGCGCAAAGTGCGCCAAGACGCAAAGGAAGAGGGGGTTAAGTGGGTGACTGTGGCGGGGAGACAGGTGCGGGTGGTGGAAGGAACTCGTTCCGGTGCGTGATGCTGTAGATCAGGATCACGATTCCCATGATGGTCCCAACTGGGAATGCTGGCAGGCTCAGGATACTAGTGATGATAAGGAACCAGAAGAGCCATACGGCACGATATCGGAAGCCCACCAGCGAAACCAGGAGGAGCACAGGCCCGAGCAGACCTAAAACCAGGCATACAACCGATGCAACCAACACATCGTCAATAATTTTGGACAGTTGCGCTGGATCTCCAATTCCTTGCGCCCCTTGACCGGCGAAAGCATTCGTTAGCGATATAGCAATCCAAATGCATGCAATTGGAGAGAGAAAATACATGCACGCGCCTATTATCGCCAGCCATTTCCCGAGGGCGCTTGGCTTCGGCGGTGGCGGTGCTGCCTCAGGGTTCTGTGGAGGGGCGTAGATGTTTTGGGGTGGGTCTGTTGGAGACATGGGTGAATTAGGAATGAAGAGGAAGAGGGTTTACCGCAAAGCCGCAGAGGGGCAAAGGAAGAGGAGATTAGGTGAGGGGCTGTGGTTGGCTTGTAGATTGCGAGGTCAATGGCAGGTGGGCTGGGGGTGGACTTTATTCGTCGGGCCTGGCATCGTTCGCTGCGGCTTTGAGAAAGGGATTATCTGAGTCCACTAGCGATTTGAGTTCGCTCCTGCGAGCCCCGACCATGAAAAAAACATGATCCCATGTTTGTGCGGTTTGTATCTTATTCGGCGGATTTTCCTGCAATTGCTTTATCAACTTCGGTAGACATGGCCGCGCTAGCCCTCGTAGCTCGGAAAGAATGTTCAAAACGTAAGTTCCGTGGGGCATTTCTTCCAATGAAAAGTCAATTAGAGAGTTAACATGCGAAGCGATTTTCTCCCTGACTTGTTTGAGAGCCAGCAAATCATTCGATTGGTCGTTGTAGGGAATATCCGCCCAAACACACAACTCTGCAATCTTATCGCGATATAGATCCCTGGGCGGATTTGGAATCACTAACATATGCTTTTGAGTATTGCCACATTCTTTATCCATTTCGGACAGGATTTCCGCAATCGACGCGAGCCCCTTTATTATGCTGCCACGTTGTTCATTGTTGCTGCGGTAGGTTTTGATGAGTTCCGGGATGAACGCGACTGATTCAAGGTTGCGGCAGACACAACTGTAATCATGATCTTGTGGAGGATTCTGCTGGAAGGTAGTAAACGCGGACCGGATCCTTTCACGCATTGGACCGGGATCAAGTGATGCATGAGGCGGAAGAGTCAGCGGAATCCGGACATGTCTCTCAAATGGGATGATTTCGGTAAAGCTTTCACTTAAGGTCGTGTCATATCCGACCGATCTCGTCCACGCGTGTCTGACTTCAAGTTTGTCAGGAGCACATTTCAAAGGCCCGATGCCCACGACCCAAGAGGTAAGTGCCTTGTTAAATTCTTGCTGAGGTTGTCTCACTGGCATAATCTCAAATCCTGCCGTCTCATAGCGTTGCATCTGCAAGCTGAATTTTCCAGCGCTATCGCTACAAATCAGTTTGGCTCCGCGTCGCACACTCACACCGGCAAGAGGGGCGCCAGATACATCTGAAAGAGTGATTTCTACTGTCGTGCTGTTTTGTCTATGCCACAGTGCAAAGACGGCCAATGGAAGCACTAAAGCTGGCAGCATAGTGGAAAGTTTCCATGCATTATCCCTGGGACGGCAGACATAACATCCAATCAGGCCCACTATGCCAGCCCCCAATGCTGGCAAAAGAATAATTAATTCCATGCCAGCCCACCCGCCGTCAGGGCCATACATATGACTTATAGCAAATATTCTGAGTAATATGAGCACGCAACTGTAACCTATTGCGAGCGTTGTTGGAATCCAAACAAAAGACACCCATGGCTTCCTGCGAAATGCGAATGAGGCAATAAGCCCGCAAATCATTAATCCAATAATCAAAGAAATTGCTGATATGATGCTCTCATTACTCATTTTGGCGATATTGGGTTGCTACACATTTCCTGCAAAAAAAGCCTGAAAGTTGCTGTGACGATTGTCGAGGAGGAAGTTAGTAGTGGTGTAATCTCTTGAAAGAAAGAGGGAAAATTGAGAAGAGAAGATGAAGAGGGTTTACCACAGAGACGCAGAGGGCGCAAAGGAAGAGGAGATTGGTTGGTAATCACGGACGATTTTTTAGACGGGGGAAATCGGGTAGGGATTGCCGTTGGAGTTTTTTCTCCTTGCTAGGATCAAGCCGCAACAGAGTTTCTTCAAGTTCCTTTGGTTTGGTAATGTTTGCACGATTGATATCCCCGTTATCCTTGCGTATCCAGGTGTCACTTAGAAAGCTAAACGTAGAAACAAACGGTTTGTCAGTTCCATTTAAAATGGTAACCGCATATCGTGCATCATGGCCTGAAAATCCATGTGTGTCTTTGCCTTCAGTGCAATTCTTGATTACGGCAAGAAGCTCCAGAACAGGGGCCCCAGTTAGCACCACGGTATCTCTTATCAGATATGTCCGTTTGGACCATGACTCGTAATACCTACGGCTATAGTCGACATCAACGCCATTGGGAAATATATTTTTCCCATGCATGTTTTGTGGGTAAAAGAAGTCAATGATTGCCCGGGGCTCGATCTTCTCATCGGCTGCGGCAAACGCTGTCAGCAATAATGTAATAATCGCTAATCGCATGAGTTTATTGCAGAATGATTGTGAATGCCTCAGACTTCTTGTGGCGGGCCAATGATGCGGGGTTGGGGTTGTAGCGTTCATGGGAGGAGGGCAGGGATGATTCATAGGGAGTTGTGATCATTTCTGAATGTTGGATTTTCGAATCGGTATTCCGCACTTCCTCAGTATCCATGTGGTAAAGAGAACGATGAAGAAACAAACCAAACAAGTTGGGAAAAGAAGCACGAGTATAGGATATTGCCCTGGAGGGAAGTTGTCAGCAACATAGAAAATTGTGATACAGAAACCTCCGCCAAATAGAAGGAGAGCACCTACGAGCAGAAGGCGGCCAGCGACGGTCAGATTATCAATGGGACTTGGACGATGTTCTTCCATTTATGTTTGTTCGGCGGTCTAGTCTCATTGCTTTTGGAGCTTGAGAAAGGTAAGATTTGAATAAACGGCAGGAAGTGAAGTAGCGGAAACAAGCCGTTCACCAAGCTCCCCACCCAGACCCTCTATTCCGCAGAATGTGTGTGTCGTATCGGCGTAGATGGCTCCCGTGCTGTCGCGGATGACGGTTGCATCAAAACCTGCGCCCGAGCAACACGAGTGCTCGCAAGTGGCGACAAACCATTCGCCTGAAGGAAGAACACGGAGCAAAACGCAATGATCCGACTCAGCTAGCTGTCGTGCAGCATCTAGGCTGTTCACCGTGCGAAAACGCCCGGCCCACTGATGGATGAACGCCTGCGGACGATAGGCGTAATACCAATATCCGCCAAACGCGGAGGCCAAGATAAGTCCGATGACTATCAAGGCGACAACAGGGCGCTTGGGACAGCGTGTGGTAGTGGCTTTTGTGGGTTCTGCTGTCATATTCTTGTCCTACTGTCTAACTCCCGATTCAGCCTCAATGAGGCGGCGTGGTTGAGGTTGTATCTGTTGTGCTGGTGCCTGTCGTCAGCGATGCCTTATCAGGAGACTTCGTGTTGAGGTGCCAGTTCAGTGGGAGATGATTGGTCTTGTCTGTCAAGGCGCGCTCGGCATTGAGTTCTGCCTGAGCGAGCGTGTATGGATCAGGCTGCCGTGACGGTGACGGCTGGAAAATGATGCGGTACATGCGATCGTAGAATGATAGGAATGCGGTAAAAATCAGTATCCATGCGACATTCACCTTCCATCCATCATGGAACTTAAACGGATCGGATTGAATGCTGAGCCAGTACCGGAGCAACTGCATCGTGAAATACGTCAGAAGGATCGATGTCACACCGGAGGCGCTCGTAAGAATCTTCTCTTTTCTAAATTGTCTCATGGTGAATGGTTAAGTGTCTGATTTCATAATCTACCGATGACCGGCGGATGGGCCTTGGTTGGTTTGGCAGAGGGGGAGATTGGAGAATTAGGAATAGTGGATGAAGGGGTTACGCAAAGGTCACAGAGGAGATTATGTTGGGGGCATATCCTTCAGCGTGTGGGTGATGGTTGGACTTTTATGTGAGTTTCGTCAGTGGGCTTTTCATCTGGCTGGACTAAGTCCGCCTGTTCTACCATGGGGGGCCATCCGCTGTATTGTTAATCAGTGGTCGGTCGCTTCTTCTGCTGGTTTGGTGCGCCAACGGCGAAACACCAAGTAAAATGCTAGCACACTTCCAGCACATTGTACAAGCTGGCGTCCTAGGGAAATTGCTGGATCGTCTAGATATGAATCGAATGTCGGCCAACGACTGACTGCTGTAGGGTAAAGAAAGTTGGGACAGGAAAAATATATGATTGTTGCCCGTATAATTTCTCCACCTTGCCATGTAATTGACATACAAATTGTCAATTCTGCATAAAACCTGAAACGTTTCCAACCAACTGCGGCAATTGCCAAGGTGGTGAGGAATACACCAAGAGCACAAACACCATGCACGAAATCTTGCCGCATGAAATACCATGGAGGATCGTCACCTGGAATAGTATGGGGAAAATGGAAAAACTGAACAACGGCAGGTTTAAATTTCCAAACAAGATCCGCCACGTATGCAGATGAAAATAGGAAGCATGCTCCGCCGATGAAGCTGACCATCTCTTTAGCAGTCCAAATATTTTGTTGTTTGGCATTCATCAGTCTTCTTCATTATATAGCTGTGGCTTAGGATTACCATCACCGGATTTTTTGACATAGTTTTCTAGCTGAATACCATTGATGGTTGCCTTGCCCCACCCCTGCTCAAGCGTAAGGCCCGTTTTGGTTTCCGTTCGCCCATCTGCAAATACCATAAGGCGGTTCATTCCATTTGTAATCTGCAATTTGTCGGGATTGGCCTCGGGAATGTCTACGAAGTAAGACACCGATATGGATTGAAAGCCATACCTATTAACAAAGGGAGTTATCCATGACTGGACCTTGGAGATATCCGTGGAGGGAAAGTCGAATAGCACAAACTTGGGATTTTGAACCTCGGTAAGTTCACCCATTGGCCCTAAGCTGGGAGGCTTCTCAAAAGGCTTTAGGGTGTCCGGAAAATCGTGCGCAAACAGTGTGCTAATCGCTTTCGACAATCGTGAGGCCTTTTGGAGTTGGTCGAATGCGGTGTCTTGGCGCTTACAGGCCAATGATCCAATAATGCAGGCCAGTATGGCTGTGATTATGAGCTTCATTGTTGCCGTAAATTGCGTCTTCACAAGGCGTCTTCTATCGGATCACCGCCAATCCAGCAACCAGATTTCAAAAAAGTTTACAGGAACGGTGATCGCGGCGGATCATCGTGCTGTGGTTGAGGGTGGGTTAATTGTGTGGGAAGGATGGCTCGCACCCTTCGGCATTGCACAGGGCCTGCGGCAAAGAGCACAGAGGAGAAAGGAAGAATCGGACGGATCAAACGGAATGAGATGTTGTTCGACGAACGCTATGTCTGGCATTAGGCCGCCCATTCAGGGCTGGTTTCATTTGGACCTGGATTCCTAGGGCGTTGCCCTGTCCAGGGTAGCCGATTCTCGGCAACCCTTCGCTATGTTACGAAATCCCGTTGGGATATTGAGATGGAAGAGAAGAGGAAGAAGGTCTCGCGCAAAGACGCCAAGGCGCAAAGGAGGCGGTGAGGATGCTGCAGCTTTTCCCGCCGCTTTTCTGGGCTGGTGTATATGAACGCGGAGCGAGCATTAGCGAGCTTGGAAATAATTGGCAAAGCCCTGAATGGCATAGCCGCAGGCAATATGAAGACGAGGACAGGAATGTCCCCGCTCCTTATAGGTGCAAGCCCTTCGACGGGCTCATGGCAATCTCAATTGGGTGCCAGGACATTGTTGAGCCTCCGCGATGTTTGCTCTGTTGTGTGTGTGTTCTTTGTACTCCGTATATCTGTATATCTGTATGGTTAGTCGTTCCTTGTCCGTTCCTTGATGGCCCCTCGTCTGTTCCAGTGCCCGCCCTTGTTTCCATGGGAATGCTGGAAAGGCGTTGATCTGTATGGGTTGCAGCTGGCGCCTTGTTCGTTCCTTTGCACGTTGCAAATTGATGGACTAACAATGTATTTGGTAAGCAGCAAAAGCCGTGAAAGAGAAGAGGAACCGCGGATGAACGCGGATGTACGCGGATAAGAATGAAATTCTAAATCTTAAATTCTAAACGGAAGAGAAGAGAAAGAGAGTCTCGCGCAAAGTCGCAAAGGCGCAAAGGAGGCGGTGAGGCTGTAGCAGCGGTTCCGCCGCTTTTCTTGGGCTGGTAGGAGAATGGAAGATGATTAACCGTAAAGGGCACAAAGGGAGGAGGTTTTTGGTGGAAGAGAAGAATGGAACAGATCGGACGGATCAAATGAGGCGCTAAAGGCTCCAGGCATTTGTCCGTACCGCGCGCCTCAACCGGGGACCACTGGCAGGGATGGCAGATTTCCGGTGGCGGGGGTTTTCTTGGCGCATGCCTTGGGTGACATTCACAGAAGATGACATCAAGTCCCGCCTCGCGGTGCGCGAGTTGGACGTCTATGAAGCAACGGCGGGCGAGAAGTCCGACGGCAGCCCGGCCACGTTGCCGCGCCTGCCTATCATTCTGGCCCAGGTGCTGGCTCAGGTGCGCGGTGCTGTGCGCTCCAATCCACGGGTGGATGCCCTGGGCCCGGAGGGGACCATGCCGGATTTCTGCGTGGCGTGGGCCGCAGTGATCGCACGAGTGGCACTGGTGGGCCTGAGCCCCGTGCCCGAGGGCATGACCGATCCCCGCAGGGACGAATACCGCGATGCGGTGAATGGCGTGGAATCCCTGCGCTCCATGCACCCCAACGCCTTCGCGGTGGCTGACCCGTCATCCGTCGCTGATAGCACGCCGTCCTATGGCGGCAATCCACAGCTTGATTTCTAACCCACGATGAACCGACCACGATTACTAGCCCACGCCATAGCCGCTCGTCTGGAAGAACTTCCGGACTTGGCTGGGAACGTTGTTGTTTACCGGCGCGGCGACATCGACAGCGAATTCGAAAAGCGGATGGGAAAAACGCGTGGCAAGATGGTGGTGGTGCGCGTGACGGGTGCCAAGAACGAGAGCAAAACCAAGCATTCCTACTACTCATGCAGTATAAGCGTCACGCTTTTCATGGTGCCCACCCTGAGCGCAAAGGATGCCTGCGACTCCGACGAAATCATGGCTGATATCGATGCCAAACTGCACGGCTGGTTCCCTGACACCATTCCCCACATCGGAGTGGCGTGGCTCATCGCAGACCAAATTTCCTACATCGAAAACGCCCAATACGACGTTTCATCCATCACCCTGAAAACACCGCTCATGCCCTTAGCTAACGTTCCACCATCCTTTTGATCCATCATTCTCCATTTAAATACTAAACTAATATCCGCGTTCTCTTCCACCAAATCAAATCTTCCCTCAGCGTTCTTTGCGTCTCCTTAGCGCCCTTTGCGTAAGCCTCTTCGTTTAGAATTTAGTGCTTTAATACCGTGTACCTCTACGACTCATTCGTCCGTCTGACCTTCGACCCCGCAGGGGCCGCCGTCGTCCTCGTGGACATCGGCGACCCCATGTGGACGCCGATGTCGTTGGACGGAGGGCAGGTCGTGGAGGTTGCCAGCTTTGTCAGAGCTGCAGGGATCAGCGCCATTCCCCGCGCCAATGAACAGCACCAGATGTCGTTTGCCACGGCTCGCATCATGGACACGATGGAGGATGCTTTCGCTTCCCGCCTCAATGGTTCCATCACACTCCCGCGTTACATGGCGGATGTCCTGATTTCCCTGACCGATGGCCGCCAGTGGCGTCTCAAAAACTGCGCCGTCAAAAGCTGGAAGACCGCACAGGATGAATGCATCTCCCGTGAGTCGATAGAAATCACCGGCGGTCAACTCATCGTGGATCCCGGAAGCTATTACCCTAGCGACTACTGGAATACAGACCCCGCCACGTGGGATTCCTAACGTGGCACGGGCATGTTGCCCGTAGCCTCTTCTCTTAACCTTCCATTCTAATACTATGTCACTCTCCCTTTCAGGCAGAAAACGCAAAGACACCTTCACCTGGCTGCTTCAGGCACAGGGCGCAGGCCCGCTCGACCCGACAAGCCCACGCGTCATCTGCTTGGGCGATGGAACGGCTACGCCGCTTGCCCTTACCTCTACAGGTGTCTTCGTAGGTGGGAATCCGGTTTCAAGCGCACATGCACTCGCTAACACATGGTTCATCGATGGCAGCAATGGCAACGACAGCACCGCTGCGGTGGGCCGCGCGGATCTTCCATACCACACGGCCACAGCGGCGTTCTTGGCAGCACATGCCGCAGGGGTGTCCGACGCTTCCAATTTCGTTTTTCTGACTCCGGGGAGTTACACTTTGACGCTAACCGAGTGGTCTGCGGTGGTGATACTCCGCGCCACTGGACCGGGAGAGGATTTATGTTCACTGGCTGTGAATGTCACCGGGCAGAGCAATGCCACTGGGACCACCGGATACGACGCGCCCACCGTTTCACTTTTCCTGCGCGGCATCACTGCGTCTGTCACCTCTTCCGGGGGACCGGGAAGCGGCGACGGTGCTTCCCCGGGAAACTCGGGGCAGATCAACATCACCGGCGGCGCGTGTTCCTCCATCTCCACGCCCAGCGCGGTGCTGATGTATCCCACACAGTTCCACACCTTCGTGGGCGTGCGTTTCACGGGTCCGCTTTCCTCATACTCCATGGGCTATCTGGGATTAAGCCAGTTCACAGGTTGCGATCTGACAATTCCGGGGGCTATGTTCGGGTCTGCGACATCGTATCAGGACTTGGGAGGCAACTATTCCGCCCCCGTGGCCGTGGCCATAGCCGCCGCTCTGGCCGCTGCCGCGCCAGCATTTGTTAGTGGAACGGTGTATCCCAACACGGGAGGATCTTACATCTGCACGGCTAACACCTACTTCAACGACCCCGCCTACAGGGCTGACTATTCCTCCCTGCAAGCGGGGGACTGCTACGACATCACCGTGCAGGCGGGGATGGCCACCTTCGGCGGAGGAAGCATTGATTACCTGGCTCCTAGCTCAATGGTCTTTCGTCGCACATACGATGGCGCGGTATGGGGGTTCAACCAGGCGCAAAACATCAAGGTGGTGACCGTGACGACAAGCACCCTCGTGCTGACACAAGCGCACAACGGGAAGACTCTCAACTTCACGGTGAACTGCACAGTCACCACGCCATCATCCACAGTGACCCTGCACCCGTTCCGCTGCGATATGATCCTCACCGGCATATGCACCTCATTGCAGGTGCAGCCGGGAACTGGTGACACCCTGAATTCTGCTAATAATTACCGGAAGGTGCTAACGAAGTATGCCCGCGCCACGCTGGAGACGGTATCCGCGCACTCCTACAATCTCAACTGCCCGAATCTATCCGCATAACACCACCCCGCAAACACCATGGACCTGTTCACACTCCCCCAACCCACGCCCGTGCCGCACGCACAGACCGCCGCCACCACCATTCTGGCCAATCTCAACGACATGCTACGCCGCCGCGTGGCAGATCACATCGAGGGATATCATCGTTTCTGGGATGATCCTGCGGCCACACCGGACGAGATCATCACCGCACTGGGCGATGCCAACGCAAAGCTGCTGCTGGCCACTTCTCGCGCAAACCTCGCCCACCTTACCGCGCTGGCCGCACTGGTCGGCAAGACGCTCAACGATGTAATCCCACCGGCGTTCTATGAACCCCGCCGCGCATTCGTGGAAGCGGAGGGCCAGCCGCTATCTCTGGCGGCTCCGGCGGCGGGATTGGATGCGTGGGGGAAGCCAATGCCCGCACCGGAAGCATAATCCTAAAAGGGGAAATAAAATGACATCACGGCTTTTTTAAACCACTGATTGAACTGAATTTTCACTGATTTCACTGAAGGAATAAATTCGAGTTGTCAGTTAATGGGTTCACCTTTTAGGTGAGCGTGATCGGAGTTATAACCTATTAATAATCAGTTTATTCAGTGACCTCAGTGGTTCTCATTTTCCCGTCTAGGATAATCTGAAGGATCCAAAAACATGCCCCAATGACAGATAGCATACCCACGCAAGATGAAGCCACTGCCAGGATGATAGATATGATGGAGCAGCTTATCCGTCACTCGGAATCCGTGGAGCAGGCGACGAATGCCAACACGCAAAAACTCAGCGAGCTGGAGCAGAAGATACGCGAACTCGACGGCCAATTCCGCAACTCCCGCAGCAGCGAAACATTCAGATGAGCACCTGGAGCATCAACAACACCCCAATAGAGCAACTCGGCCTAAAACTGGTCTCTGGCGAAAAGCGCGCCCACGGCCCCAGCAGCGTGCGCCTTGTCCGCACATCCGCCTTTGATGCCGCAGAAATGTTTTCATACGGGTCCGCCGTTTCCATCAGCTACGCGACACCCGGCGGAGAGTCCGGGATATTCCTGACCGGCAGGGTGGTGAAAATACCCAAGGCAGGCGGCGGCGCGCACGAATCCCAAGAATACGAGATCCAAGACTGCTGGGCAGAACTGGAAAAAACCATCTATCAAGAGCCATGGGGCATAGGCTCGGGTGCCATCATGGTTCCACGCTCGGTCATCGGCATGGATCATCTCGGGAACCGCATCGCCGTGGGCCAGCAAATCCAGAACGTCATCACCTACGCCGCCAGCGTGGGCATAGCCATCCAATGCGGCCCAGTGCCCGCCGGAGAAACGCCCATCCCTAACGAAATATCCAACGTCACCTGCGCCGAGATCCTGACTATGTGCCTGAAAATGCACCCGGACTGGATCCCATGGATCGATCATTCCACGTCGCCGCCCACGTATAACGTCACCGCCCTGGCAGACGCGTCAGTGGTGGGCATCGCGCTGGACGGCACTGGAGGCGTTTCTGACCTGTCGGTCTCAAGGCGCGATGACTTGTTACCCGCATCCGTGCGCATCGTTTACGAATGGGCCACCACGATAGACAGCGAGGTCTATCGGAACATGAGCATCGACAAGTGGCCAACGGATGGCCCGGACGCGGGACCGCTGGTCCTGCAAGCGCATGTGCCGCTGGCCGGCATGCAAATGCAGATGCAAAAGTCCCGCGTGCAGGTCCGCAAGATCCCCACCACCAAGGATGACCTATGGGCGAAGGATTGGCTGAAGGCTCACAACCCGGGCCTTGCCAACATAGCGGAAGATCATTTCATCATCACGTCCATCTCCGCGGGCCTGCTGGCGGAGCCTGACTTCCCGGACCCTATCAGCGCCCAGGCACCGCGGCTCGTTCCAGGCAGCATTTCAGATCTGCCCAATGAACTCGTCTCCGGCGGCATCGAGGACTGGATGCGCGTGAAAACCGGGCGGGCGCTCGTTTCCGCCACCATCGAGGCCGCACCCGGAGCCACCCGCGCCGAGCGTGAGATCATCTCCCGGGGCGTTTCTAACTGGATTGGTGTGGTCACCAATGCCGAAACAAAAATCTACAAAGGCGTCTCATCATGGACTGCCGCCGAGCAGCTTCCAACAGGCATCGCACAGGCCACCTACGAGGCCATCCACGCCAGCATGCCCTACGACGGCAGGATCACCCTCAAGGCCGCGGACATCCCCACCACGCCCTATCTCGGAAAGAAACTCAATCTGACAGGTGCGGCCAGCGATTGGGCCAGCATGCACGCGCCCATTCATTCGGTGAGCTTCGACATCGACAAAGGCACGGCCACCATCGGCTTCGGCCCCGTCCGTGAGCTAACACCCGCTGACTTTCTCGAAATGCAGCGCATTCTCCGCTGGCGGCCCACGCATTGGTGGAGCCGTGAGGAACGCACATCCAACCAACACGGTGCCCTCAACGATCCATCCGCCAAGGGCGATACTGTGGGAGCGTTCACGCACCCCAACACCGAGCTCACAACAGACGGCGTAGGCGCTCCGTTGCCCTTCCAGGTGCGCCTCGGCACCACTGCGGGAGGCGGGGGATCGTTCGCCGCATACGTCACCGTGGAAGACGGATACGTCTGCGAGCGCTGCCCGGGCCCTGCGACCGCTGATGCCCTCTACTACGGAATCCCCGGAAACCTAACGGACAGCAACCAACTCCGCAGCAAGTTTCCCATCGCTGATGGACAGCAGGTTTCCGTGCTGGTCCCCGTGAAGCCCACCGGAGAGATCGACGATTCGTCAGGGGCTGGTGTTAGCATCGTTGTGGAGGCGGCAGATCCCGTCTCTGTCCACTACGTGCCCAAGGCTCCCAATGCCGACGCCCCGGACGGCACGGCAGGCACCTACCACTACAAGCTGGCCGTCTTCCACGCCGCTGCAGGATCAGTGCCAGCCTACCTGGAAAACTTTCTAACAGGATCGCACATTGACCACTTCCGCGACCTCCCGCTCATCGACAACACGATGGGTGCCGGTGGTGGTGTGGGACGGGTTTTCAGCAAGTATGATCCCACCGACTCCACTTACAAATTCCGCACCCTGAAAAAACCCGCAGGCGGACAGGTGCAAGTCACCGAAAAAACCGACGCCTCGGGCAACGCATACATCGAACTCCGTGGCACCAGCCAGGACGGGGAATGCGGCATCCATATCAACCGGCATGGGCCATCGACATCCGAGACCACCTCGGTTTCAGATGGCCTGGTCACAGCAGTAGGAGCGGTGGCTAACATCGCAATCGGTGATGATTTCGACATCTGCTTTCAGGATGTGGGAATCACATTCAACGAAACCACGCTGCAACCCACCTACAACTATCAGAATGGGTCCTCATACCTCTATGTGCGCGAGGGCCATTTGTATTCCACTCCTCCCGGCTGGGCGCAGGGAACCGGGACCATTTCACAAGTCACCGTCCTGCGAAGCGTGGCTATCAGCCTGCCCAACTCGCTGGTGGATCTGCTGAATTCCTAACTCGGCGAAGCCGGAACCAAGGGACGCGCCAAATGGGAACGAAGGTCCAATAGCCGCATCACATGGGAACCACTGAATCACTGAGAACCTCTGAAAACACTGAACCATTGGGGAATCCTCCTTGGATATCCAGTTTCCCGGTATTTTCAGTGGCTTCAGTGCTGCTCAGTGCCTTTGCCTCGTTATTCAAGATAGTGTGCTCGGCTATCTCCGCTTCGCTCCGGTTGTGGTTAATTGCATTCCCTGCCATGAAATCGACGCAACCCTGTCCACTTTTGACGGGTAGTGGGTTAGTCTTTCGCAAGAGGTCCGGCTTCCGCTTCAATCTGCTTTTTCCGTGAGAAGACCAGACGGCGCAACAAAGACATGGGCCAGATGGCAAATACGGCAACACAACAGGCGGACATAATTCCTGGAGTCGGCGATCCATCAATTTTCGGAAGGTAAAACACCGGGAGAAACAACAGGAAGATTCCTATCGTCATCGCGACTGTTAGCACCCAGTTGTAGGGTCTGCGAATGCGATCAAAAAGCGCATCGATAGCGTTCAATATCACAGAGATCACATATAGAACCGGACTGAAAACAAAGCAAAGAACGTAGGCCGCAAATATTGGTGCATTGTCAGGCTTCCCATCGATCATGCGCACTGGCTCATGAGCCTCATCCACAAGAACCCAAATACACAGCAAAATCAGGCAGCATACCGGCACGAGTGGAGGAATGAAGTTATTTTTTCAGCATAAATAGAAGAGGTATCCTTGCGGATTAACATCTGGTGACTTCATGAGAGTGATGATTTCTGAGGGAGGAATTTTTGCCGGTTCCTGCAGCTTGTCTGTCAGATTTCTTTTGGCAGGTCAAGACGGGAACAGTAGTTCCCAAGCACCACCAGCCAATACAACACCACCGCACTTGCGATAGTTCCTTCACCGGCCCATTCAGGCTCCAAAATCATAGGTGTCTTCGTCATTGGTGTTGCTGAGGGGCGGGAGACGGTTTAGGGGCAGGATTTAACGGGAGCGGACGCTTCAAAGCTTTCTTTGTGTACCCTTCCAGCACCGTCACATTCTGCCCAGTGTCATTCACAAAGGCATCAAAACTTTCGGGAAACACATCGCACCTGCCATCCCTTTGAATCACCAACACCCCGTAACTCAAGATCTTGCTCTTTACGTCTCTTCTTGCAAAGCCCACATACAAAGAATTCCCGTCTGTGCTCGGGTAAATTCCAATGCATTTTTGCGAGGGAGAACACATCTCACCGATCAAGCCCACTCCATTCTTGAACTCACCCTTTTCCGGCCATCCTGGATTGGATATTGGAAAGTTGAAAAAATGGTTATCTGGAAATCGTTTCAGTTCGACAGGCTTTCCGTCCCACCAAACCTGCGCACCAGAAAGTTTCCAAAGGATAGGACTGGCCGGATCATACATTCTCGGCTTCCCATCAATACGCACGTAATTGCGTCCGTCCTTCGTCTCTGTTTTAATCTTATGCTCCGCCTCGCTGTCTGGTTTTACTTCCAAAATCAGCTTGATGGTCGGTTTTTTGCGTTCGTTGTACTCATAACAAATTTTTTGGGGTGTCCCCTTCAGATTTTTTCCACCAGATTCGAGAATTGTCATTTTTGCGTATGCTTGATATGCATACCCCATGGTGTAGTCTTCTGGGAAAATGTACCATTCCCCCGTGTTTCTCACGAGAATCGCGGAGAATAGGAACTCATCCGTCTCACCTGGGCTCCCATCGACCAGATTCACCATGAGTGAATCCTTGGTTTCGTTTGGCGTAAAATAAACTCCCCCGATATAATGATCCGCGACTGGTCGGTTGCTCGGATTTTTGTTCAAGAATTCCAACGTTTTATCGTCGGGATCATAAGATGGAGGGGATGTCGTGCGATTATAACAAGAATATGATCCATAAACTCCCCGTAGCTCAAAGCCATAAATTTGGTTGGATGGAAGTCCTCGCAAGCGGACAGATTTCCCATTTAATGAAAAATCCAGTCCCGAAAGCACACTGCTATCCCAAATGCCCGGGGCAGCGAAGCGTTTTCCGTTGTCAATGAGTTCCCATGAGAAGCCTCCCTCATGCCTGTCAATAATAGTATGGGCCCCTACATCGTTTATTGCCATGGAAAGAAGAGCGGTCATTCCATTCAAGGGGTCATCCAGTCGGAAGGCAATTTTAGAGTCGGTTTTCCAACGTTCAGGCAGAGATTCCTGATCCGTGGTTGGCTTTGAGTCAACAGGATTTTCTTGTCCAGTCGCATATGCAACCTGCATATAAGCAAGACAAGACAGCATGAAGAAAATGGCAGATGAAACATTCATAATAAAATCCGAGTTGTGTCGAGTTACACGATTATTTTTAGCATATCATTAATCTTCTGAGATCTTGAAAGACCAGAGGATGACTTATTAATTGGTGTCGCAGTTGTTGACGACAGGTTCCTTTTCTCTGCCATGCTGATGGCTCCTGACGCTCCGGAAATCTCAGGTGTCATCGTCATTGGTGTTGCTATGGGGCGGGAGATGGTTTGTGGGCAGGATTTAACGGGGGCGGACGCTTCAAAGCTTTCTTCGTATATCCTTCCAGCACCGTCACATTCTGCCCAGTGTCATTCACAAAGGCATCAAAACTTTCGGGAAACACATCGCACCTGCCATCCCTTTGAATCACCAACACCCCGTAACTCAAGATCTTGCTCTTTACGTCTCTTCTTGCAAAGCCCACATACAAAGAATTCCCGTCTGTGCTCGGGTAAATTCCAATGCATTTTTGCGAGGGAGAACACATCTCACCGATCAAGCCCACTCCATTCTTGAACTCACCCTTTTCCGGCCATCCTGGATTGGATATTGGAAAGTTGAAAAAATGGTTATCTGGAAATCGTTTCAGTTCGACAGGCTTTCCGTCCCACCAAACCTGCGCACCAGAAAGTTTCCAAAGGATAGGACTGGCCGGATCATACATTCTCGGCTTCCCATCAATACGCACGTAATTGCGTCCGTCCTTCGTCTCTGTTTTAATCTTATGCTCCGCCTCGCTGTCTGGTTTTACTTCCAAAATCAGCTTGATGGTCGGTTTTTTGCGTTCGTTGTACTCATAACAAATTTTTTGGGGTGTCCCCTTCAGATTTTTTCCACCAGATTCGAGAATTGTCATTTTTGCGTATGCTTGATATGCATACCCCATGGTGTAGTCTTCTGGGAAAATGTACCATTCCCCCGTGTTTCTCACGAGAATCGCGGAGAATAAGAACTCATCCGTCTCACCTGGGCTCCCATCGACCAGATTCACCATGAGTGAATCCTTGGTTGCGTTTGGCGTAAAATAAACTCCCCCGATATAATGATCCGCGTCTTCTCGGTCACTCGGATTTTTGTTCAGAAGCTCTAATGTTTTTTCATCGGGATCATATGCTGGGGGGGATGTCGTACGATTATAACAAGAATATGAGCCATAAACTCCCCTTAGTTGGAAACCATAAATTTGGTTAGTCGGAAGTCCTCGCAAACGGACGGGTTTCCCATTAATTGAAAAATCCAGACCCGAAAGAACGCTACGATTCCAAACGCCGGAGGCAGCAAAGCGTTTTCCGTTGTCTATGAGTTCCCATGACATGTCTCCCTCACGCCTGTTAATAATGCTATGGACAGTTGTGTCGTCTTTTGCCATGGAAAGAACAGCGGTCATTCCATTCAAGGGGTCATCCAGTCGGAATGCAATTTTAGAGTCGGTTTTCCACATTTCAGGCAGAGATTCCTGATCCGTGGTTGGCTTTGAGTCAACAGGATTTTCTTGTCCAGTCGCATATGCAACCTGCATATGCGCAAGACAAGACAGCATGAAGAAAATGGCAGATGAAACATTCATAATAGAATCCGAGTTGTGTTGAGTTACACGATTATTTTTAGCATATCATTAATCTTCTGAGATCTTGAAAGACCAACTGATGGCTTATTATTTGATGACACAGTTGTTGGCGATAAGATCCTTTTCTCTTCCGTGCTGATGGCTCCTGACGCTCTGGAAATCCTAGGTGTCATCGTCATTGGTGTTGCTGAGGGGCGGGAGATGGTTTGGGGGCAGGCACGGACGGCGGAGGTCTCTTTAAAGCCCTATCTGAATATCCTTCCAGCACCGTTACATTCTGCCCCTTGTCATTCACAAATGAATCAAAGTCTTTCGGAAACACATCGCACTGGCCATCCCTCTGGATCACCAGCGCAGCATGGCAAACAATACCACTCTTTTCATCCCTCCTGACTAAAGCAACACACAAAGCATTCCTGTCTGTGCTGGGATAGATTCCGATACCATTGCATTTCGCATTAGAATCCTGCCTTAGACTGATTAGACCACCAGACATCTTGTTCTCTTTGGCATCCGCATAAATACGCTTACTGGTCTCTGGGGAGTTTAGATCTCCGTGACTTCTTATCCATTGGAAAAAATTCGAATCCTGCGATCCTGAAATGCTCCAGTTAAAGAAATGATTATCTGGGAAATTTTTAAGTTTCACCTCTTTTCCATCCCACCAAACTTTGGCCTCGCTCAACTTCCACTGAATAGGCGATGCCGGATCATACATTCTCGGCTCGCCATCTATTAGGACCACTTCACGACCCTGTTCAATTTTTTTATCGATTCGGTGGTTCTTCTCGTTGTCTGGGATCACCTCCATTACGAGTTTGATCGAGGGTTGTTTACGCTCGGAATATTCATAACAAATCCTTCGGTCGGTCAGGGGTAAATCCGCACATCTGGGTTCGATGACCGTCGTTTGTGAATAGTCCTGGTTTGCATAAGCAAAGGAACTCGGTGGGAAAATATACCATTTCCCCGTCTTGAAGATCACTATTGATGAATAAAGAAATGGAGGTTCCTCCTGCTCCACATTCCAATATTGCACAAGAGTCGTCATCAGGGCATCCTTGTGCTGATTCGGCGAGAAATATGCCCCATGAATATCTTTCCCGCCGTTGTGTAGTTGCTGCGGATTCCATGCGTTAAATGAACCATAGTTTCCTGTCAGCGTGAAATCATATATTTGATTAGAAGGAAACGATGATGGCACAACCTGTTTATTGTCGAAATACACCTTAACACATGACAAACGCGAATCAAGGCCACCTAGAGCCGGATTAAATCTTTGGCCATGATCAACCAGATCCATTGTGTAATTATACTTTGTCACCCGATTGGTGAAAGTATGATTTGTTGGATTATCAGGAATAATCTGCAGTTCAGCCGACAGGTTCGATGATCCGGATTTATCCACATATTTTAAATATGTGTCATTCTTTAATCTCTCAAAATCGCTTGTCGGTTTTTCGTTATTATCCTGCGCGATGGCACTGGAAACACAGGACAGAGACCACAGCAAGGTGCGTATTACTTTCATAAACTTGGAAATAGTTTCACTCCTAGAGGGTTAACATTTGTTGCCTTCATGGGAGAATTGATTTCAGAGGGGAGAAGTTTTTCCGACTTGTGCGCCATGTCTGTCAGATTTTTTTTGGCATGTCAAGATGGAATCCGGGCACTGCTTGCGCCTTGGACCCGGAGCTTCCACGCTCGACCTTTCGGCAATCTCTTTTGGCAACTAGTATGGCGGGTGACATCGTGCTATCGTCACTGCGTGGCGCATACGGCCGCACGCGGGACATACTCCGCGCATTCCTCTGCGACCTCTCCGTCTCCGCGTTTCGCTCAATACGATTCGCAATCTTCAGCCTTCTGGTTTGTGAGGGTTGTATCGAAACGCAGAGTAGCGGAGGTCGCAGAGGAGAACGCTGAGATTGAATGGATTGGCATTGGGAATGATGGTTTTCATCTCGGAATTTGGTATCAATATCCGAATCCTAGCATCCTAAACATACTCCGCGCATTCCTCTGCGACCTCTCCGTCTCCGCGTTTCGCTCAATACGATTCGCAATCTTCAGCCTTCTGGTTTGTGAGGGTTGTATCGAAACGCGGAGATGCGGAGGTCGCAGAGGGGAACGCTGAGATTGAATGGATTGGTATTGGGAATGATGGTTTTCATCGGGGAATTTGGTATCAACATCCGAATCCTAGCATCCTAAACATACTCCGCGCATTCCTCTGCGACCTCTCCGTCTCCGCGTTTCGCTCAATACGATTCGCAATCTTCAGCCTTCTGGTTTGTGAGGGTTGTATCGAAACGCGGAGTAGCGGAGGTCGCTGAGTGGAACGCTGAGATTGAATGGATTGGCATTGGGAATGATGGTTTTCATCTTCCGTTCCAGGATTATTCCTAGCGGAGGGCGCGCGTTTCTGCTTCCCTGCCTCCGTGTGGCAGAGGAGACATTCTGCCCTTCATCCAATAACCCAAGATGAAAACCCGACTATTTGTATGCGCATTTGTTCTAGCCGCAGTGGTATCCGGGCATGCGGCAGATGCCGCCGCTGCTGTGGCGGAAGATGAGAGCACCGGGCCGCCCGCCATTCTGGACATGGGAAAGATGCCCACTCCGGGGGAGTCGCTGGTATGGTCCCCGCTCTTCCAGGCGTGCTGGAACAAACTGGGTGCGATGCATGCGGGCAGGATGGAAAAGATAGAGCCTGCCAATGCGCTGATTGACTTGTTGAATCAGACACAATGGAAGGAGGACGATGTGATGCCCAAGGATGGGTATAAAATCTTCGCCGGTCCTGCTACGAAGGAATTCGCCGATGCCACTGCGGCGGAAATCGAAAAGAAATTCGGCGTGAAAAGCACGCCGCCTGAGATCTCCAAGACCCCAGGAGGAATTGTTGTCCATGGCATCCTTGTCCGGGATATAAACTTCCAAAGGTATTTCTATCGCTCAAAAATCAAGTCTCTCGATTTCAAGGATAGCACGGGCGCCACCCATAAGGTGACGTTCTTCGGCACCGCTGGCAGTCTTAGCGATGGCTTCGATCAGGTCAAGGTGGTCGACTACAAAGAGGACGGGAAGTCATTTATTCTTAACATTGCCACGGATAAGGAGGATGAATCTATCATTATCTACCGGCCGGAGCTGGCAATAAGTTTTGAGAAGGCCATCGCGCAGGTGGAGACTGCCTCCAAAACCCCATTCGCCGGGTCCTATGGAGAACTCACAGATAAGAAGCTACATAAGAATGACACGCTTAAAATCCCCTGCCTTTCACTGAATGCCAACACGGTATTCACCAACCAACTGAAAGGAGCCATGTATTATGCGGGTGATCCCCAGCCATGGGAGATTATGAAGGCCTACCAAACCACCCGTTTCGAGTTGTCAGAGAAGGGTGCTAAAATCAGGGTTGTGGCAGATGCAAGCTGCGATCCTTTCGGAACTCCCCCTCCCCCGCCTCCTTGTATCCCCCGCAATTTTATCTGTGACGGGCCATTCTTTGTCTTCGCATGGAGGAAACAAGCGCCATGGCCCTACTTCGCGGCGTGGATCGATAGCAAAACGGCACTCACGCCATTCTCCCCTGCACCCAAAAAATGATATGAAAACCCAACTCGCGACCATTCTTCTAGCTCTAGCTGCTGCAGTTTCCGCTTACGCGATGGATGCCTCTGCTGCTGTGGCAGTGGATGAAAACACCGGTCCTCCCGCCGTCCTAGATCTAGCAAAAGTGACCACTCCGGGGGAGTCACTGGTGTGGTCTCCGCTCTTCCAGGCGTGTTGGGACAAACTGGGCGCGATGCATACCGGCAAGATGGAAAAGGTAGAGCCAGCCAATGCACTGATTGACTTGTTGAATCAAACACAATGGAAAATGGAGGATGTGATGCCCAAGGATGGGTATAAACTTTACGCCGGTCCTGCCACCAAGGAATTCGCCGATGCCACGGCGGCGGAAGCCATGAAGGAATTCGGGGTGAAAATCACACAGGGCAAACTACCTAAAAACTCCGGGGGAATTGTTGTCTTTGGCATTCTTGTCCGGGATTTGAACTTCCAAAGGGCTTTCAATCGCTCCGAAAAAAAACCTCTCGATTTCAAGGATAGTACGGGGATCACACATAAGGTGACATTCTTCGGCACCGCGGGCAGTTCTAGCGGAATCTACTCGGAACAGGTCAAGGTGATCGACTACAAAGACGGCGGGAAGTCATTTATTCTCACCATAGCCACGGATAAGGATGATGAGTCCATTATTATCTATCGGCCGGAGCAGGCAATGAGTTTCCAGGGGGCTATCGCGCACGTGGAGACTGCCTCCAAAACCCCATTCGCCGGGCCCGATGGAAGTCTCACAGATGGGGCCTTGCATAGGAATGACACGATTAAAGTCCCCTGCCTTTCACTGAATGCCGACACAAAATTCACCAGCCAACTGAAAGGGGCTATGTATTATGCGGGTGATCCCGTGTCATGGCAGATTACGACGGCTTACCAAATCACCCGTTTCGAACTCTCGGAGAAGGGTGCTAAAATCAAGGTTGAGGCTGAGCTAGGCGAGACGGCTATGGCAATGCCCCCTCCTCCGCCTCCCTGTGCACCCCGCAATTTTATCTGTGACGGGCCATTCTTTGTCTTCGCATGGAGGAAACAAGCGCCATGGCCCTACTTCGCCGCGTGGATAGATGACAAGACTGCGCTCATACCATTCTCACAAAAATAGAATTTCTGGATTATCCAGTCTATGGATTGTAGATTATGTTCCGGTAGCGACGAACCACTGTGAGGCACGCAAACTAACCACTGAAACACTGAGCACCACTGAGAGAACTGATTTTTCCGGATTGCCTACGGCTATGCGAGTTACGGTTGCGCCTTTTTTTCCATGCTCGCTACCGCTCGCTCCAAGTTCTCAGTGGAATCAGTGGCGCTCAGTGCATCAGTGGTAAAACTGCCCGATTTCACGGAAGGACGCTCTATGACTGTCAAAGTCTTACGATTGACTTTATCGGGAGGTTTACCATTTTGTTCCACATGTAACCTGCGGCAAAGAACCCCTGAAAGATCCGCCCCCACCCACGCGTTGAAGGATGGTCACCGGTAGCGGGTGGCAGGCAGTTACATCCTTCTCCACATCCAAGAAACCCCATGAAAACCCAACTATACATCGCTCTCCTGGCTCTATCCGCAGCCGCTTCCTGTTACGCGGCGGAGGCCACGGTCACTGTGGAATCGGTGAAGCTCACTGAGTCCCCGGTTATCGAGTGGAAGGGAAAGAACAATGAGACGATCGATGCGAAAATCATCGGCGGTCCGCTCTCCATTCGTCTGGAGCACTGTTCAGGCATCGTCATATCGTGCTGTGATTTGGGATCGATCAGCCTGTCCGGGTGTAAGGACATCACGATACGCAACTGCTGGATTCATGACAGCGTGCGCGTGGGTGTGGCGATAGGCGGCTCCAGCAAAGTTCACATTGAGGGCTGCAGGATGGAAAACGTGTCATCCGGTGTCTATGCGCTAGATTCCCAGTCCATCCAAGTGGTGGGCAACTTCGTGCGCAATGTGCAGGGACCCATGCCCCGCGGCCAATTGTCGCAGTTCGACAAGGTAAGCGGGCCGGACAATGTCGTGCGTGACAACTATGCCATCAACGAGCGGGGAAAGAGCAGACCCGAGGATATGATCAACGTTTACCAAAGCACCGGGACTGAGAAGTCGCCTATTCTGGTAGAAAACAACTACCTCATGGGAGATCCCGTGAATGGCAGTGAGGGCAAGAGCGGCAGCGGGACCGGCATCATGCTGGGCGATGGCGGTGGCGAGCATATTCTCTGCCGGAAGAACGTTATCATTTCCCCCGGGCAGGTGGGGATAGGCGTGGCCGGCGGGCGCTTCATCCGTGTGGAGTCTAACATCGTCTACGGAAAGCAGTCCAATGTCTCCAACGTGGGACTCTTCGTGTGGAACTGTAGCAAGAAACCGAGCGATCATGTGAAAGTTGTTGGCAACCGCGTGAACTGGGTGAACAAGAAGGGTGCTAACAACTCATCGTGGGATGCACATAATGTGGAAGCGGTCGAGTGGACTGACAATCAGATCCCGGACACCACCCTTCCCGCCACCCTACCCGCACCGCCTAGCAAAGCCCCATCCCCTCCCAAGCTGTGGACCAGCGTGAATGCCTCCGGCACCACCGTGGCGCGTGTGCCGTGGGGGAATAAGTGAATGGCCGAGAATACGCAACACGTTAGGTGGCATGCTAAAAGCGCCAGCCGCAAGGCTTTCTAATCTCTTTGAAGGGCCAAAGGCCAGAACTATAACAGCCCAGGGCAACGCCCTGGGATATCTGTTTCGCAATGAAATCAGCCCTGAATGGGCGGCCTAATCCCAGACATAGCGTTCGTCGAACACCACTCGGTTCCGCTCCAGAAAAGCGCGATATTCTTCCTGAAATGATTTCTTGCGGTGATGCTCTTGCTGGCTTGCGACGTATTCGCGCACGGCTTGAATGTTAGATTCTGAAACCGCAAAGGCGCCATAGCCAGCTTGCCACGCGAATCCAGCGAACCCATCACCCTGAGTTTTGAGCCATTTCGAAGAAGTCTTCTTGACCTCTTCCACTGCGGTGCTGACGGCGACTGTGCGCCCCAGTTCAAAGAGAATGTGGACATGATCAGCGACCGAATTGATTAGAACCGCAGGACATCCGAGATTTTTCAGCACGGATGCCATGTACCGATGCAAAGAATCCCGGACTGTGTCATCGAGTAGGGGTTCGCGATCCTTGGTGCTGAAGATAAGATGAACATGCAAACGTGCTAGGGATTGTGGCATGGTTTGGTGCGCCCTTACAGGGCTTGGAATTGGTTTGATGACGTGAACCCAGGGCGTTGCCCTGGGCTGGGTTGATTTCGCGCCCTTGGCGCTCGGGAACGAAATGCCTCGGAGGTTTTCATGGCTTCAGGTGTTGCGCAAGTCTATCTGGCCGGTGACGGACCAGATGAAGGATGAGAGATTCGGCTAGTACATGCGGGTGGGTAAGTGGGGATTGCGGTCAATTGAAGGGGCACTCCCCATCACGCCTTGGCCCCGGCGCTTACACACCCGCCCTTTCAGCAATAACTTTTGGCATTCAGTTTAACCACCGAAACACGGGCTCATGAATACGCATGCACCCTAGCGCGTCGGTATCGACGCACACAAGCGTATCAGTCATAAATTGGGCCTGTAAAACGTGGAATTGGGGGACGCTAACATTTTTTCCTCCGGTTTCCCTCTTGACCTGCAGCCCGGTATCTGTAAGACATGAGCCACGAACCTGCAAACCCTTTTCCCTCAGAAATGATCACGCCTATGAAGTCACCACAGGTTAACATGCTAGAACGGACACTGATTATGAAAAACCAACTACTTATATCACTCCTAGCCCTAGCCGCTTCTGTTTCCGGACACGCGGCGGAGTCCACCGTCACCGAGGAATCGGTGACACTCACTGAATCCCCGGCTATCGAGTGGAAGGGTAAAAACAATGAGACGATTGATGCGAAAATCATCACTGCCCCGCTCTCCATCCGCTTGGAGAATTGTTCCGGTATCGTCATATCATGCTGTGACCTTGGATCGATCAGCATGACAGGGTGCAAGGACATTACGATACGCAACTGCTACATTCACGATGCCCCGCGCAGGGGAGTGGAAATTTCCAACTCCAGCAAGGTGCGCATCGCAGGCTGCAGGATAGAGCACGTGTCATCCGGTGTTTATGCGCTCAATTCACAGTCCATCCAGGTGACAGGCAACTTCGTGCTCAATGTGCAGGGGCCGATGCCGCAGGCACAAATGGCGCAATACAACAAGGTGACCGGGCCGGATAACATTGTTAGTGGCAACTACGCCATCAACGAGCACGGGAAAAGCAAACCCGAGGATGTGATCAACATTTACCAAAGCTCCGGGACTGAGACCTCGCCTATTCTGGTAGAAGGCAACTACCTCACGGGCGATCCCGTGGCTGGCAGTGAGGGCATGAGTATCAGCGGGTCCGGGATCATGCTGGGCGATGGTGGTGGCGAGCATATCCTTTGCCGGAAGAACGTCCTCATTTCCCCCGGGCAGGTGGGCATAGGCGTGGCCGGCGGGCACTTCGTCCGCGTGGAGGCCAATATCATCTACGGAAAGCAGTCCAATGCCTCCGACTGCGGGCTCTACGTGTGGAACCAAAGCAAAAAGCCGAGCGATCATGTGAGCATAGTCGGCAATCGAGTGAGCTGGGTGAACAAGACGGGAGCTAACAACTCATCGTGGGATGGGCACAATGTGGATGCGCTCGAGTGGAGTGACAATCAACTCGCTGATGCCACCCTCCCAGCAACCCTGCCCGCTCCTCCAAGTCATGCCCCCACCCCGCCCAAGCTGTGGACCAGCGTGAATGCCTCCGGCACCACCGTGGCGCGCGTGCCGTGGAAGACAAAGTGAGGCCGTGAAACCACCACATGTTAGGCCGCGAGTGTTGACCATGGCGGGCGTGGAGTGTCCCGCAGCCTGCGACACTACAGCCTATCAGCCAAACTCTCGCGGCAGTTCCGGGCGTGGGCGTTGATCGAATCGACTAGCAATGAGATAATAGGATCATCAAGGCCCTCGTTCCTCAGAATGTCAGCGACTTTGGGTGCCGCATCGGTCAGGCGATCAATCATCGATTCTGCGCGGCCGATAAGGTCGTTGGCAGGCATTCTCAGGTCGCGGGCACAGGCCTCCCAGTGATTCCGGCGTATGTCGCGCAAGCGGTAAGTATTGCCGATTTTCATGGCGAGTTTCGCTTTCTGAAGGTCTACACGTTGCGGATAGGGCAGCACGGAGGCGAGGTCATACAGGGGAGCCATGCGCACCTGTGAGCCTGGAGCGATGAGCAGGGAGTAGTTTTTCGAATGGGCATCAGTACCGGCTATCAGCCAGTTAAAAATGAGCGCGTCGGCAAAAGCTTGCAGATCGTCGGCGGGGTTGGACGATTGGTCGCGAAGCAACTCGGCGATCTTACGGGCACCGGGCCCCCCTTCGTTCTGGTATTTTCTATCGGGATACACCGCGAATGATTGGCAGGTGTCTTCCTGATGCACACGCAGGCAACGTTCCTCCCGCCATAGGCGGTCGTAACGCTCGATGACGATGACCGTGTGACCACCCACCTGCATGACTTTAGACTGGCAGGTGCGCAAACCCACAGCAGCCGCAAGCCGCAGGCAGAAATGCTCGTTTTCCATGTGACCGCCGAACTCACCGGTGGCGGGCTTGAGAATGTGGGTGGTGGGTGTGCTTCCCTCTGGCACTCCCCATGCGCCGCTAGCAGGGTGGCGGTGCAGCGCGAGCTTCGGCTGGGCTCCGGCCAAACTGAACTGACCGGTATCCTGTGCGAGGCGGGTGCTGCCGTGGTTTTCCAGCAGCAGTGTGATGCGATGAGCCAGATCATTCTCGTCGATCCAATGCACGCCGGATCTTGGCGTTCCAGACGTGTGCACCTCCCCGTCTCCCTGATAGAAAAACTGAACGGCTCCCGCGCAGTCTTCACCGACGTGGCGGACGATGCTAAAGACATTGCGTGGGGATACGTGGAAACGCTTGCTCCATTCCTCGAGGATTTGTGCGTTATCAGGCAAAAGACCCCACAGGAAAGGCTCTACCACAGAATGCGGGTGCTCTTTGCGCGCGAGTGGCATGGAGAGCGAGAGCGGAAACCGTAGTGGTGACTCCAGCCAAGTGGGCTCATAGGTGAAACCAAGGCGCTTACCATCACGCCGGAGCGCACCCATAGGAACGCCATCCGCCATCACGGTCAGGGATTCGCTCATAGGCGGGCAGGGGGGTTGGAGGCACCGAGGATTTGGTTGAGATCGATCTCTGATTTTGTGGGCACCTGGGGCTCAATACTCAGGCGGACTCCCAATGCCTTGAGGGTGCCCAGCACCAGCCCTATTTCGACGGTAGGCTTCGCCTTTTCCAAGTGAATGATCCACTCGCGCCCGACCCCAGCCTTCTCAGCCAATGCGGTCTGGCTCCATCCTTTCTCCTGCCGTAGTCCGCTAATCGCGGCTGCCAACTCGCGGACACTTTGAACTTCCATGCCGCTAATATGGCAAAGTCGCCGTACGCCGACAAGTAAAAATGTCGCCGTACGGCTACATTCTTGACATGTGGGCGTACGCCGACATTTTCGTGAATGCAGAACGCTCTTTCCGGAATGAGAGTCAACTTTGGATGTGAAATTATGCTGCTACGCAGGAGCTGAATACCGCCTAGAATCATGTCTCGCACCCTTTGAAAAAACTGGCCTGAGAGACTGATAAACAAAGCGTTCTAGCATTCATAGCTCCTGTTTCCCTCTTGACGCGCCATACATCAACCGACAGACCTTTAACACGAATCGGAAAACCCACCCCCCTGAAATCCACACTCCCATTAACCCACTCCATATGAATCCCAGAGTGTCCTTCTCACGAGCCCTCATCGCCATCACTGCCGCAGTGATGTTCGCTGGCATGGCCTCCGGCGCGGATGCCCAACAACGCGCCGTGCCGGTGGTGCCAACCAAGGCGATGCCGTTTGCTGCTGCGGATGTGCAGCTGCTGGATGGGCCGTTCAAACTCTCTCAGGACGCGGCTACTAGGTATTTGTTGAGTCTGGATGTGGATCGGCTGCTGGCACCCTACCTGATCGAATCCGGCTTGAAGCCAAAAGCCAAGCCATATCCCGGCTGGGAGAAGGACTTCCTGCCCGGCGTGGGTCTCGCGTTTTACCTATCCGGGATATCCTATCAGGCGGCGGGCACTGGGGACGCGGAGTTCGCAAGCCGCCTGAATCACATCCTGGATGAACTTGAAGCGTGCCAGAAAGAGACCGGAGGATATCTGCTAGGAACCCGTAACGGGCGCGCCATCTTCGCCCGCGTGGAGACAGAAGGAAAGTTCAAGGGTTTTGCCCCGTGGGGGGAAGCTTGCGCGGAACCGTATTACGCGCTGGAAAAGATCTTTTCTGGCCTGCGCGATGCCTACCGTATCGCCGGCCTGCCTAGGGCGCTGCAAATCGAGATCCGGCTCGGCGATTGGTTAGACCGGCACATGTCGCACCTCAGTGATGCACAGTTTGCCGACCTGATGACCGTGGAGTTTGGCGGCATGAACTGGGTGCTGGCGGATCTCTATGCCGACACCGGGGATGCGCGCTACCTGGCGCTCTCACGGCGCTGGCAGGACCACAAGTGCTTTGATGCACTGGCTGGAGGAGTGGATGATCTGGGAGGGAAACACGCGAACACCCAGTTCCCCAAGTTCAGCGGCCTGGCGGCACGCTATCCGCTCAGCGGTGACGCGGCGGATCTCAAGACTGCCTCGTTCTTCTGGGAGAGCGTGGTGCGGCACCACAGCTACGCCACCGGTGGCAATAGCAAGGCCGAACTCTTTTCACAGCCGGACAAGCTGAATGACACGCTGTCCGAAAAGGACAACGAGGAGAACTGTAACGAATACAACATGCTGCGGCTGACCCAGCTCCTGTTCAATATCGAGCCGAAACCCGAGTATGCCGAATACATGGAGCGCACGATGTTCAACCACATCTTCTCCGCACAGGACGTGCGGGACGGGCGCGTCTGTTATTTCCTGCCGCTCAAACCGGGGGCCAAGCGCAATCCGGACAGCCTCCATGACAGTTTCTCGTGTTGTGTGTGCAGCGGGTTCGACAGTTATTCCAGAAACAGATGCTATATCTACAGCCACAGCGCAGATACATTGTATGTGAACCTGTTCGCCGCCTCGAAAGTGACATGGAAAGAAAAGGAACTAACCCTGCGGCAAGATACGAAGTTTCCCGACGAAGACTCGACTTTTTTGCAGTTGCAACTTCACCAGGCGACGCGGTTCTCCATTTGCCTTCGTTATCCCACATGGGCGATCAAGGGTATTACTGTCCGGATCAACGGCGGTGACCAGAAAGTAACCGCCGCCGCCGGGGATTTCATTACCCTGGAGCGGGAGTGGCATGATGGTGATTTGGTGGCCATCCAGGCACCACTGGCACTGCACTATGAGACCATGCCCGACAACCAGAACCTCATCGCGCTGTTTGCCGGACCTATCTTGTTAGCAGGAGATCTGGGACCGGCCACTGATCCGGCCACGACAGATCCCAACTATGTCCCGCGCCTGATAACCGGTGCCAAGCCAGTGAACGAATGGCTAGATGCCACGACCACTCCACTCACCTTCAAGACGACAGTGGCCTATCCCCGGCAGGTCGAGCTCAGCCCGTTTTTCCGCCTGCAGGACCGCCGTTACACTGTCTATTGGCAGCGTGTGACACCGCCAGTTTGTAAGATGTATGAACTTTATAGCTGGAAGGCTGAAGATGGAGATTGGAATTTCGCATTTAGCAGTTCGGCCATAAGTAGTCTTGTGAGCTTGGCTCATCTCATTGACCCAAAAACGGCAATTCATGGAGTCAAGGAACTCAAGGAGAAAATCCTAACCCTGCCAGCCGGGACAAAGATTTATTGGGCACCAACAGCCAAAGGTTCGGTTTCAGGAGATGTACACGGGATCATCAGGTATCCCAGCAACGACATAGTCAGCGAAATTTGTGAGTTTTGCAAAACAAACAATTACGAGATTCATTACTTTCCGAATTCCAAGGAAAAGGGAAAATGAATCTGCGGATGACCAAGTATAACGTGGTGCTCACTAGTCGAGTCCTAAGGGCCAAAGGCCCGGCCTATAACAGCCCAGGGCAACGCATTCCCAACCCCAAGGGGGTTGCGTAACATAGCGAAGGGTTGCCGAGAATCGGCTACCCTGGATGAATGAGCGTCCTAATCCCGGACATAAGGTGAACGTGCAATCGTGCTAGGGATTGTGGCATGACTTGGGACGCCCTTACAGGGCTTGGAATTGGGTTGATGTCGCGCCCTTGGCGCTTGAGAATGAAATGCCAAGGAGGCATTCATGGCTTCAGGTGTTGCGCACACCTATCAGAAAGATCACCAAGGATTTTGATTGAGATCGATTTCTGATTTTGTGGGCACCTGAGGCTCAATACTCAGACGGACTCCCAATGCCTTGAGGGTGCCCAGCACCAGCCCTATTTCGACGGTAGGCTTCGCCTTTTCCAAGTGAATGATCCACTCGCGCCCGACCCCGGCCTTCTCAGCCAATGCGTTCTGGCTCCATCCTCTCTCCTGCTGCAATCCGCTAATCGCGGCTGCCAACTCGCGGACACTTTGAACTTCCATGCCGCTAATATAGCAAAGTCGCCGTACGCCGACATTCTCTGCAGGCCAAGAAGGGGCTAAATCCCAGGCACTGCCTCTGTCGTTGTCCGCGAGGCATCCCATCCGCCACCCAGTGCTTTGATGAGCTGCACGCTTGCGGTCATCTGCTGCATGCGCAGATTCAGGGCTGTTCGCTGGTTAGCGAATAGCGTGGCTTGTGCCGTAATGACGTTGAGGTAGGTGTCTATGCCGGACTTATAGCGGTCATTGGCGAGCTTGAGATAGTTTCGTGATGATAGGACGGCTGCGTTCTGTTGTTGCAGCTCGCGTGACAGGATGCGGAGTGTCGAGAGATTGTCTTCCACTTCCTGGAAAGCGGTGAGCACGGTCTGCCGGTATCCCGCCACGGTGCCCAGATAGACGGCGCGGGCTTGTTCTGTGACAGCGCTGCGTTTGCCCCCATCAAACAGAGTCTGCGCGAGCGATGCGCCCACTGACCAAACCAGCGTGGGTCCGGATGAGATGCCCCCCAGCGAGGCCCCCTGCACCCCGCCAGAGCCACCCAATGAAACCGTAGGGAAATAGGCCGCGCGGGCCACTCCGATTTTGGCGTTCGCCTCGGCCACACGGCGTTCTGCGGCTGCAATGTCGGGTCGCCGTTCTAGCAGTTGAGACGGCACACCTATGGGAATGAGTGCCGGCGTGGACGCCAGCGGCCTGAAGGGGATGGAAAATGCGGACGCAGATTTCCCAAGCAGCGTGGCGATGGCGTGTTCGAGTTGCGCACGCTGGATGCCTAGGTCGGTGGCCTGAGCGCGGGCGATATTGAGTTGTGTTTCTGCCTGTTGGACATCCTGCCCGGCGGCGATGCCTGTCCTCTGCTTGACTTGAGTCAGCTTCAGCGATTCCTGATAGGCACGCACCGTGGCATCAGAAAGCTCCTTCTGCGCATCCAGCACGCGGAGTTGAAAATAATCCACTGCCACCTCAGCCTGCGCCGTTAGGCGCACGCCTTCGAGATCAGCCAATGTAGCCTGTGCCTCCAATGAGCTGGCCTTCACCGAATTATGAATGCGCCCCCAGAAGTCCAGCTCCCATGATGCATCGATGGGCAGTGAGTATTGGTTAAGCGTGTAGGACGTGGTCGACGGACTCCCAGGACTCGGCTGTGAGGACGCGTGCGTTCTCGTGACTGATGGGCTGGATGTCACCGTGGGGAAATACTGCGAACGGTTTTGTTGCACCACGGCTCGTGCGGCTAAGAAATTGGCTAGAGCAACGGCTACGTTTTGGTTGGCCACGTTGCTTTCGAGTCCGTTCAACTCTGACTCATGGAACACACTCCACCACTTGCCGCGAACCGTGGCGTCCTTGGGCTGTGCCATTTTCCAGCCCGCCATTTCCTTGAATGTGGCTGTGGTCTCTACTTCGGGGCTGGCATACTTGGGGGCGAGGTTGCAAGCGGTCATGAGGACAATGCACGCCATGGCCAACGTGGGCATGCTGGCCCCCATGGCTATCAATGAGTGGCGGGAAGCTTTCATGTCGTGGAATTTTGTCACCCTCTGAAGATATCGAAGGGTTCTATTTTGAGCACCTTGCGTATGCCCACATAGCTAGAGATGCCAGCGATGATGATGACCATGCCCAGGGCCAGCCCAAGGTTCCAGAAGGTAATGATGGCCGCGTAGTTAGGCATGTAGGATCGTGCGATGGAGATCATCAGCGTGACCAGACCTATGCCCAGACCATAGCCCGCCAGAGCAGTAAATGACGCCATGAATAGGATCATGTGGATCAGCTCGCTCCCCTTGGCGCCTATGGCCTTGAGTGCGCCGAATTTTTCCAGGTTCTCAAGGATGAAGGTGTAAAATGTCTGGCCTGAAATGGATAACCCAACAATGAAGCTGATGACGGTCATCATCAGGATGTTAGTTCCGATGCCGGTTTTGTAGGTGTAGTAATCAGAGATCTGCTTATTGAAATCATCTTTGGTCCGGGCGATGTAGCCTAGCTTGGCCACTGCCTGCTTGATGCCTACCACGGCCGCAGGGTTCTTGGGCTGCACGAGGATGTAGGAAATGGTGAAACGTGTCGAAGGGATGTAGGCGATGGCGCGATTGTAGGTGGTGTAAAGCGTCGGCACGCCGTTGAGTCCATTGGACGCAACCCGCGCGATGCCCACGATTTTTCCTTGGTGATCATTGAGTTCAAACGTGGTGCCTATCTTTGGATTATTCAGCTTTGAGAACTCAGCATCGTTGACCGCGAAGAAAGTATTGTCGTTGTAGATCTCCTCAATGTTACCCTGTTCAAGGGCCGGGCGTCCAAACAAGCTGGCATCGTCCAATCCCACAACGCTAACCGATTGGTAGATTCCCCCATCGAGTTTGATCATGGCAGACCCCATGAAAATGGGCACCGCATAGTTGACGCCATCCATGCTGCGCACTGCATCCAGTAAATAATCGGGCAGCGGAATCGCACTGCTGGCCGTATTCACCGCGGGGTCCATGATCCACATTTCAGCACCGATGTTGGTGACGGTTGAAAATGCGCGGTTGAGGATGCCGGCGAACATGGCCGTCATCTGCATCATCAGAAACACGGCGAAAGTGATTCCAATCAGGAGTGCGGAGAACTTGCCTTTGTCGTTCACCAGCAACTTGAAGCCGATGCGGTAGATTCCGCTGTATTTCATGGCGCGGCTCCTCCCGTCGGCCCCGGTTTGTCAGCACCCGCAGGCTTGGTCTCCTTTATGCCGATGAACACGTCCACCATCTGACCTGGATAGATGGGCATGTCTTTTTTCTCGAATCGGAACACCACCGGCAGCACGCGCAGGTCCACCTTCTCCTGGCGCTGATTGGCCAGCTCTATCTTGGGAGAGACGTAAGGCTGCACACGGACAAACTGAAGCGGCATCTTCAAGTCAGTGCCGCGCACAGACATTTCCGCACGGATGTTTTCCGGCGAGGGCAGGCGTGTGACGAGGATCTCATCTACAAAGCAGCGCACCGCGAGTTGTGCTTGCGGCGCACCCATGACCACCAGCGGGTCGAGTCCCTGCGTATAGGCGTTGTAAGCTCCAAGCGATGACACGTAGCTGCCTATCGCAGCGTTCACGGCCAGCACCACACCGTCCACTGGTGCTTTGACCGAATACTTTTGCAGCAGCACATTGGCGGCCTGATATGACTGCTTGAGCGCTTCATACTGCCGCTCCTGATTCTCAATTTCATAACTCCAGGTACCGGCCTTGATGAGTTCATATTGCTTGCGCGCCACATCGAGGCTCGCCGTGTTTTGATGGAGAGCGTCTTGCAGGGTGTCCAGCTCATCCTTGGTGATAGACTTTGAGTCGATGTCATATGAAGCGCGGCGTTTGTCATACTGGTCCTGCACCGCTTTCAGATTGGATTCCGCTAGAGTCACCTGCGCGGCTGCGATGGCCAGCGTTTCCTTGCGCGGCTGCGCTTTGAGTTCGTTCAGCAAGGACAGCGCGGCTTCCGACTGCAAGCGGAGTTGCTCAGTCGTCGCCTTTTGCACGGAATCATCAATGTTGAACAAGGGCGTACCAGACGATACCGCTTGCCCTTCGTGCACCAGCACTTGGGTGACAGGCCCGGATACTTCAGGCTGGATGTTGATGTTTGCGCCGCTCGGTTGGTCGCTCTCGATGATGCCGTTGGCATAGATCGCTGAATCGTAGGGGCTGGTGACAGGCTGGAACACCGGCGGCTGCGCCTTGCGTGCTATGCCAAAAATATACGCGGCGATTACACCGGCCAGAATGCCTGCGATAGACAGCGAGAAGATGATCTTGTTTTTGTATTCCCGTTTGGGCTTGGGGTCCTTGTTGGCTTCCTCATGAACTGGCACCGCGTCCGGCACGGGAACAGCCACCGGGACATCTGGTTTGGATAGATCTGGTTTCATCAAGCTCCTTTGTCAGTTGAGGTTAGTTGACCGTCTTCCATGTGAAGAATGCGGTCGGCATACTCATTGATGCGTGCGTCATGGGTGACGATGAGAATGCAACGTTTCTCATTGAGTATCTTCTCCTTCACAAAGGCGATGATCATCTTGCCCGTGTCCCCATCAAGAGACGCGGTAGGTTCGTCGAGGATCAAGATTTCCGGACGACTGATGATCGCACGGGCTATGGCCACGCGCTGTTGCTCACCGCCGGATAGCTTGACTGGCAGGATTTCTCCACGACCCTTTAGCCCCACGATTTCAAGGTATTTACCGGCTTCAGTGATAGACTCATTCCAATCGCGCTTTTGCAGAATCAGTGGGATCGCGATATTCTCCGCCGTAGTCAGACGCGGGAACAGATGGTAGTCCTGAAACACGAACCCGATGGTGTTGAGTCGGAAGTCCGCCAGATCATCGTTGCTGAGCGTCCAGATGTCGGCGTTTTTCACCAGCACCGTACCAGAGGTAGGCCGCAGGATGCCGGAGATCATGCTCAGCATCGTGGTCTTGCCACTGCCTGACGGACCAACGATGAACAACATCTCGCCGAAGTGGGCGACAAGTCCTACATTATTCACAGCTATCACCTTGGTCTCGCCTTCACCGAAGCATTTGGTGACACCCGTGGCGACGATCGCTTCATTCATGTTAGTGTTTCCCATTCTTCGTGATACCTGCTTACAGGATGCAGGTGATAATAAACAAAAGATGCTGGCGGCATGCCATGGGGTCTTCACCCCAGCATTTCCTTTCAATGACATCCTCCGGCCGGAAGAGCTGCCCGATGCGGTGATATAGCCATGGGCAGAACACCCCATGGAATTATCCCGGGTTACCTTGCAGATTCACCACAGTTCGCTCCGGCGGAACCACAAGGGAAAAAGACATGAAAACTGCTAGACTAAAACTACTTATCATCGTGCCGCTTTTGGCGTTGGGAGGATGCGCTACTCATCACTTGGAGCACCCTGTTGCAAGAGAGGCGATCCGGGATGGAAAAAATCCGGAATGCTTTCACATCAAGAGTAATGACCTGGAGATTCGCAATGCCGTCCTCACAGCCCGTAAATCCGTGGGCAAGTTCATAGCAGCGCTTCAGCATCCATCTCCGGGCCAGCGTGATTTTGAGGTCAAGAAACCCTTCGTTCAAGGAACCGAGGTGGAGCACATCTGGCTTTCCAGCGTCACCTATAGCGGCGGACACTTCCATGGCAAGGTGGACAATCGTCCAGTCAAAATCAAGGGATTGAAAATGGGCGAACTCGTCTCCGTGAATCCAACAGAAATCTCAGACTGGGCATACGTGGACAATGGGAAACTGGTGGGCGGCTACACCATCCGCCTCCTGCATAAGGATCTCTCCCCGGAACGCAGAAAAGAGCTTGAGAAAGAAAGTAGATTCCGCATCACCAACTAATAGTTAATCCATAAATTCACACGAGGGAAATTGATTTCAGAACCCTATGAAAATAGCACAAAAATTGGCGCTCACAGGAATGGGCGTGGCAGCATTGCTAGTAACGAGTTGCGTGTATCCGGCTGGCGGCTATTACAATTCTTATAGCGGTCCTTATTATGGATCCTACGGGCCTTATGACAATGGCGGCATCTTCCTCTCTAGTGGATATTACGGGGGAGGATACAGCAACGGATATTACGGAAGCAGATACAGTAGCGGATACGGTGGTGGATATTACGGCAGTCACCACATCTCCGGGCATACCATGAGTGGAGGCCGTGGAAGTTACAGCACCGGTAGAAGTTCCCGCAGCAGTGGAGGATCTCACAGCAGTGGCACGACGCATGCCTCACGCAGGTAGCGATAGTCATGACAGAACCCGGCTTTCCGCCGCCTGCTTTGGCACCATGAACACAGATGATTTCGAATCACCACAAAGTCACGGCCCGAAGGTCCATTGAAAGGCCAGGTAGGTCTGAAAATCCGTGGGTCCATTGATAGAGCGTCCCAGGGAGAAAAGCAGATGCTGATGCTCTGTGATATCAAAGATGCTGCCAAGGTTAAAGGCAGTGTCTCCCTGGCCACCGTTTTGCTGCGCACTGTGGCGATAGATTTCCGCCCCCAGTGTCAGTTTGTCGGTTATTTTTCGCTGCACCACCAATCCACCGAATCCCCAATTCTCGTTGTCAGCGCCAGAATTGATCCCATACCCACCGCCGCCGTATATCGTCCAATCACCGAAACTTTTCTGCAGCCATAAAGGAAGAAATAATTGCGGATGGCCATTTCCCAACCCCAGCGACTCCTTGCCTGTAGGAAGCTCTAGAAGCGGGTATATCCCGACCTGTGGCACGTCCTCAGACTCGCGAAGGAAGCGCCACTTCACTCCGAGTTCCGTATCGCCATAGCCCATGTGCGTTGCACCGTTCTCCGGGGCATCATAGGCAAGCGGCGCTATGAGGTGGAGCTGCAAGTCCAGCAGCACTCCATAATTCACTTCAACAAATGGGGCGGTTCCCGACCAGTCGCCCGATAATTTGGTGTGTTGCATGCCAAGATACACTTCCCAGTGCTGGTATTCCACTGGCTCCGGGTCATCAGTCAAAAAAGGTGGCCCAGCCATAACCGTCAGCATACTGCCGAACATCAGGGCTCCTATGAGGCTGCTTTTTCGTGTCATACAGATTGTTTTTTCAAGTTCGATTCTATGGTTTGGGGCGTGAGCTAATGCTTACGAGTCGTAGCGGGACATCATTACGGTCTTAAGCGCACGCTGAGCCCCGCTGCCGATCTCGACCATTTCGGTGATCTCAACGAAATGGTCGTCCACCCTCTGCCCGCTGTTGAAACACGCGGTGCGGGCAAACTCGATGACGGACTGGAAATTCCGGTAATCCGCATAGCCAAGCACCTTGGCAAAGTCGCGGCTGGACCAGAATTCGTTGCCCGCCGGATTGGTGCGGCAGATGGCTTCAAAGGGCGTGATTTCGGTGCTCATGACAGTGTTCGATTTCTGTCAGACTTCTGACGGCACGTCAAGGAGAAAGCCGGGCGCTCATAGTATCTTGCTACCTTCCTTATTAAGGCCTCGCGAAGAAGAAGAGGAAGAATCTGATAGATCGGTCAGATGTGACTTATCCGTCTGATCTTACACAAGACCATCCTTCTCCTCTCCCGCGCCGATCACTGGAGTCTGGAAAAACAAGGCTTCACCCGGCACGGGAGCGGGGATGCAGAGGTCATCATATGCCCATGCCTGGCCAACAGGGATTCCCATGCTCGCGATGACGGCCAAACGTTGCGCCTTGACCAGAGCGTCGTTAGGTTCCTCTGGACGCGCCCATATCCCCGGGATGTCGCTGCGGCCGATGCCGTGATTGAGAGCCACGATGGACGGCGCGAGCTGATAGGTGAGCGCCTCGCCCACGAAATCGCACACGCCTTCTATCACATCCTGCCGCACACCCTCATGCACCCTGCCCAGGGCATGGCTGCCCTTTTCCCCCTGCGTGCTGGTGAGCGTCTGCCCGAGGATGAAGATATCGCACTGCGCGTCCGCCAGATCGATCAGGACCTTCTGCGGGATGTCTCTGGCGGACTTGGTGGTTTCCACGAAGTTGAGCTTTGCGCCAGACGGAAACACGCCCCATCCATGCTGCCCGATGTTTTGCATCATTTGGGTCAGCATTTGTTTGTCCGGCTCGCTGGTGTATTCCCCCCAGCGGATAGGCAACCCGCATAGTTGGGCGAACTGCATGAACCACTTCAGCCCATACACGGCTGCCAGCCAATAGCCGGCCAGCGCGCGCAGCGGCGCGGCTATCGTCGGATGCCCGGAGTGGCCGCCATTGATGGCCACCAGAAACCGATAGGGCGGGAAATCCTCAAAGTGATTCAGCCCACTATAACCGCCGCTGGGGTCCAGCATCAACCTGTCATCAGAGTGGAGCGATGAGCCATCGTACGGGTAGCCGTAGAAACGTGGCGGGATCACTTTCGTCCCAGCGGGTTTCCAGCCGACTCCGTTAGGGCCCCGGCTCCAGTGGACCTCCATGACCTGATGGCCTAGGAAATATCCCATGGCCAACTCTTCCACGGTCTTCTCAAACCCTTTCAGGCCACGCACGGGATCGGGCTTCATTCCCCAGATGTCGTGCTCCACCTCCTTGGCCAGGGCCTCGGCTGCGGCGTCGGGCTTCTCCCCGCGTGGTGCCCATGGCGTGACCTTCCACGGGGCCTTGCGCGCCGCACGCTTCACCTCGCCCAGCGCCTTCTGCAAGCGCGGCCACGTGTCTATCATCGCCTGGAAAAGCAGTTGCTGGCGGCGCAGGTCGCCACTGAGCGCACCGGCCAGCGTGGCGTGCACATCATTGGGCATTTGCTCACGCTCAATCAGTTCCAGCATGCGGTCCCGCGCCGCTGGCACGACGATGGAACCCGCGCCGCCTTTCAGGATGGGCACACCGGCCGCGTGGGCCTCGACCATGTTCAGGGATGCATCACGGCGCGGCGGAAGGCCACCAGTGAGGCGGACGGGTTGGAAATGAGCGGTTGCCATGCCGGGGAGAGTGCCGTGAAACTCACGCCATGTCTTTTCCCGGGAGTGGTCCACGGGGGATACTCAGGGGCGCTGGGAAAGAATATGACCAATCTGACGGGTCTTACTGAGGAGCTGCCGCATTCGCGCTGGTTCTAACGGGCGATTTCTGCTTGTTTGTGCTCAGACACGTTCATCTCATGACAGCTAAGGAATCCTCACACCATGAATCCACCCCTGGGAAATTACAATGACGCGCTTATTCAAGTCCGCCGCGAGCTGACTGACACACTTAGAGTAAATACTCCGGTTGCGGCTGTAAGAGAGCTAGAAAAGGCAGGATGGTCGCGGGAATGGGCGTGTGCAGCGGTAGAAACCATCGAATACAAATATAATCCCGCCCATTTACTCCCGGACGCGCGGCGCAGTCAGGAAATCCGCGAGAAACTCCAATCCCACGCAGCTATAGGTGCCGGGATTTTTATCGTAGGCTTGTTGGTATCCATTGGAACCTTGGCGATTGCCTTGTCCGCAGGAGGTCTGATAGTAATAGCGTATGGCGCGGTAATAGCCGGGGCTGGCATGTGGCTAAAATCCTATCCTCAACTCAAAAATTATCCCGACCGTCCACTGCCGAAATATGTGCCACCAAGGGATAAGAGGGTTTATGATCCAAAGAACTACTGACCAGCAACTTTCCGTAGTCTTCCTTTGCCTCCTTCTTCCTTTGCGTTCTTTGCGGCTTTGCGGTAAACCCTATACATCTTAGTCCACCATTCTATATTCCACCCCGCCCTCCTAGCATCAGTCCCACCGCATCAAGCCACCCACATCCATGAAACAGTTTTGGGAAGACATGCCGTATGGTGCCATAGGGGAAGCACTGAGATCCACAGTGGGGCGTTGCCTGTCCATGGTTATTGTCTGCGTTTTGGGACTCGGATTCGGCTATGCGATCGCTGAGAAGAATATCGGCTGTTTTCTCGATGGAATCATTAGTTGCCCTGCTATTATTTTCTCTTCCATCTTTTACAGCTACGGCCTTCTTATCTGGCCCCTGATATTTCTTCTATCATGGTTATACACAAGGTTTCAGTTGCCGCTCTGGGTTATGGCGTTGCCGTTTTTGGGCACAGTTTGGCTGGCCTATGACATTGACAACTACTTCATCAAACATGACCCCATGCACATCCACGAATTTTCAAAGTCCCAGCACACTTAACCCATCCTTGCCTTCCTCTTCCTTGGCGCCCTGGCGCGAAACACCCCTCCAAACCTATCTATCACAATATGAAACCACCACTTTTTGTCATCATGCTAGCCGTAGCATGCACATGCAGCGCGGACACCCTGCGGCTTTCCGCAGTCCAGGATACCGCCGGAGACGATGCCGATAGAATGACGCAAACTTCACCAGACGGCGAGAAAGTGTACTTCGTGAAGAAAAAGGCAGTCATTGGCGATGCAGATGTCAAGGAAGCGCGTCCCAGCCTCATAACTGAAGCTGCGATTGACATGACCTTGACCGAAGCGGGCGGAAAGAAGATGAAGGAGGCCACCAAGGTAATGCGTCCCGGAGTGGACCGTCTGGCAATCATTGTGGAAGGCCGCCTCGTCAGCGCTCCGGTCCTTAACCAAGTCCCTCTCGGGCGCACGTTTGTGATTGAGGGGATGAGAGATCTCGATGCTAAAGGACTGGATGATCTTGCTCGTAAAATGTCCGGACGCCCGCCACGGGCCGCAGGTGAGAGTCCGGATCCCATTCCACAAGATCCAAAGATTAAGACCGTTCCATACACCGAGGAAGAGTACCAGCAAATCAAGGCGGGAAGAGAGAAGCTGGGCATCTATTACATTGAGTCGGTCCCGTCCGATGAAGAACTTAATTCTACTCAGTTAATTGTTTGATCTCAATATTTTTTCGGTTTTTGCCGATACTTTTATTTTCGCTTTTGATGCTATTATTCGCCTCCGGTGTCGCTTTTCGACTTGTTCTATAATGGA
>Ga0118677_10001683_pt1 | contig 46108 bp, 33 predicted proteins | sample AliMusrvi5mmetaG_FD_86154 | JGI IMG/M metagenome (GOLD analysis project Ga0118677, IMG submission 86154) | reverse complement strand
GTCAGAAAGCATCGCGGTCCTATGTTGACGGTCAGATCGCAAATGTTCAAGGTCAGATCACCTCCGGAATGGTTTACAAAGGCACCTTCGACGGAAGTCAGACGATTGTTGCCCAGGGGATCACCGCCATTCAAAAAGGCTGGTTCTGGAAAGTGACAGTGGCAGGATCTGTTTCCGGGGTGAGTACTCCGTCCGGATCAGGCGTGAGTGTTGGGGATATGGTCATTTCCAATGTGACCAAAGGTTCCAGTATCTCGGCTGCTGACTTTGACGGTGTCGATAACACGGAATCCTCTGACCTGGTAAGGCTTGCCGGTGTTCAGACTCTTACATCAAAGACCATTGATGCTGATGTCAATGTGATCAGCAACCTTGAAACCGACAATTTCAAAGCCGGTGTCATTGATACCGATGGTACACTGGCGGCCAATAGTGATGTAAGGCTTGCTTCGCAGAAAGCAACGAAAACATATGTGGATGGGAAGACCACCGGCAGAACCAAGAAATATGTGGGGACCATTACTGCCGTTGCCACTCAAACAATCGCTGCCGCGACTCACGGAAGCGGTATAGATGTGATCGCGGCTGTTTATGAAATTATCTCGACAACCCGTTATTCAATTGAAGTGGACATCAGCGTAAATGCTGCAGGAGATGTAACATGGACTTCTGCAACCGCAATCACCGGACAAATTGTGATCATTGGTTAACCCTGGTAAACAGAAATTCTTTTTATGCCTACATTTAAAACGAACCTGGATTTACAAAAAAACCAGCTTCTTAATGCTGCCCTTGAGAATCTTTCAGTCAGGCCAATAAGCCCAGTTGAAGGTCAGGTGTATTATGACTCTGGGAAGAAGACCGCTTATCTGTGGAATGGTAGTAATTGGGCGGTTTGGGGAGAGACTTCTTCCATGGGAACGGATATTAAACAATACATGCTCAATATTCCAAACCCGTCATTTAAAACAGATTTCCTTTTCATCAGGTTATTTCAGAACCAGGTTGTTTTAAGGATTGACTCATATATCAGTGACGTGGGCAGTGTCCTATTTGATATTGAGTCCAGAGTATCGGTGAATGTGAAAGGTATTTCTATTACTGAAGATCCGATCGAGGCCACTAATGAAGGAATCGAAACAATAGGATTTTTACATCCAGGACTTGCTGCTGACAACTGGCTTTATCTCAATGTTATGGGAGTGGAAGGAACAATCGGGGTTTTAACAATCACGATCACCTGTGCAATAGATGATCGGATCATAAAGAGAGATGAGATGCTTTAGCTAAAGAACGGGTGATCCTTGAGTTTCTCAGCCGTCTCCAACTTTGTTACCCGGATGTATTTCAGAAAAGATTCAGTGGTTCGGTGTCCGGTTATTTGCATGATGTCACGCATTGGAATACCCGACAGATAAGCATTTGTAGCAAAGGACCTTCTAACTGTGTGGCTTCTTATCTCCTTCCATTTTTTTAAATTCCCCGTACCAAGTTTTTTGTCAAATGCTTTTTGTCCAATCCAGCGTATTGCATCATTTGTTTTCTGAAGAGGTGGAATATTAATGCTTCCATATCTTTTGAGAATTTCAGAAACCAATGGTTTAACCGGAATGATAACAGGTTCATTCGTTTTCTGTGTCCGGACATAAAGCTTTCCTTCGTGAATATTTTCAATCGAGACTTTTGACCAGTCCGAATGGCGAAGCCCGGTGTAACAATTTAATACGAAAATGTCACGGATCGTTCTATATGCTGGTTGATCGATCTGCATTTCGTATAGTGCTTTTATTTCATTTTCATTCAGATAGACAGTTTCCACATCCTCTTTGATAACCTTGAATTCTCGATTCTGATGATCACGGTTTGTTGTAAGCTTATCCTCATTTGCTTCATTCATCAAACGTTTAATTCTTTTTAAATGACCGCCAACGGTATTTGGCTTTAACCCGAATTCCTTTAAATAATCTGTGAACCTGATATAGAAGTCTTTGCCAATGGTATCAAAGTCAACCCTGAATCCTTTTTTTGCCTGGAAGCCTTCAAGGTGGGTTTTGAGGCCCTTATAATGATCTAGATGTGCAGTCGATATTTTATTTTTGTATCGTTCCCTAAAAATTGCGATATATGAAATAAGTGAAATACTCGTGATGGCCGTAGTTTCATGTCTGCCGCTAAACACCTTATATGCTTCAACAATTAGTACGGATTTCCTTTTAATTTCCTCCTTCGAAAGCTTAATTCCCTTAGGGAATAGCTCATCATATTTATCCAGAAAAAAGTTGACAGTTGCTCTAAGGTGCTTATTTTCTTCAAAAAAATCCTTTACAGGTTTTGCTTTCTGGGCTTCTTGATCCCAATTACTGGTCGGAACCTTAATTCCTGTTGAAAGTCTCAATCGCTCATGATTAAAAGTAAAAGAAAGAAGGATAAGCGATTTTTCATTCTTTTCTTTATCCGGATAAAAGATTATTGAAGCCATATCTTTGTATAAATAAATTGTCAGTACAAAGATAGTAACTGTCAACATCACTGACAAATGTGTCAGTAAAAGTTATAAACATGATGTAACGTGTTGTAAAACTTATTAGTAATCATACAGTGTTTACAGCATATTCAGAGATATATGTCTGATTATCAAAGAGCCTTATATGATCCTGTCGGAGTCACAAAACAGAAAAGCCACACACAGTTTCCCTGTGATGTGGCTTTTTTTTATAAACCAGTCCTGTTTTCCTCGGTTTCTTTGTTAAGGTAAAACAACATCATAGAAGCCTTTCCTCTAAGGGAGGCTTTACTTCAAAGAGAAGGCACTGTTAATGAGCTTTCCGGCAGCCGATCCATATTATTTGGAATGATTCCAAATATCTATATATTTGCCACAGCATTATAGAATGCTCTTTAGTTCTAATAAAATTCACCTTTATCAACCGATATTTATGAGATATATTTCCTTTTTTTCAATAGCTGTAATCTCTTCAGCCCTGTTTTTTTCATCCTGCAGCAAGAGTTCCAGTACACCGGAGCCGACCCCTGTACCATCAACGTTCACTTTCAAGGTAGGCGGGGTTGGGGTTACTGTTGATTCTGCCAATGCTGTATTATACAATCTTGGGGTTGCTCCGTTTAACCGCGAAATTGATGTATATGCGTTTAAAGCCGGTCAGCAGGTGCTGGAAATGCATTTTAAACCCACTGCCGGAACCTACAATGCATCTACAAGTTTCGACGGAGCCTGGCTGTCATACGACGAAGGGATCGATACATACGATTCCCAGTCAGGATCACTGGTGCTGACTACCTGTGACACGATCAGCAATAAAATTGCAGGAACCTTTAATTTTACCGGCAAATTATTTACGGGATCAGCGACCAAAAACATTACGGAAGGTACTTTGCTGGTGACAAAACTCAGGAAGCAATAGACCAGACCCCAATATCAACCTGCAAGGTCCATATTGATTTTCAGAACTTCAAAAGACAGTTTAGATTAAAGAGGGAGGCTCATACCTGACGATGAGTCTCCCTCTTTTTATAGCGGCAATTAAAATATTCAACTACCTTAATACGATTTCGCCCTTATTTTAAAAACATTCTCAAGTTTTGAAGCCAGTTTATCCTGGTGAAAAGTAGTGGCCAGAGACTGGAGTTTCTGCAGGATTCCCAGCGAAAGTTCGGTTTCATGTTGAAAAGCCTGTTGATGCTCCGTATCGAATGTTTCATAATAATCCATATTCTGACAGGTAATCGATAACAACTTTTCAGCCACCTGGTTTGCCTTGTCTGTTGCGCCAGCAACGTAATATGTTTCAATATAGGGTATTGTCGACTGGTCCAACGGAAATTTCGTCTCCGGGAAATTCCGGATATAGTTATCCGTCAGGGCAATCGCCTCTTTCCGTTTCCCTTGATCGAGCAAGGCCTGGGCAGTACGCGCGATCTCCATTTTTTCGCGCTGAGCATTGTTCCTGCTTTCGGGATCAATATAAACACCTGGATCCGCCTGGTTTCCCCATTTGCAGGTATTCATGAAGAAATTATAACTGCCCGTGGCATCGATTCCGCCGATGCTCTGGATGTAACTCGCCGTATCTGACTTGACCGGCATAAACTTGTACACCCACCCCTCCAACTGGCAATAGCGGTCGACATCAAAGCAATTGCTGACCCCTGAGGGGGATGAGAAATAGACTGGGCGTTTCCAATGGTTCGATGAAATGATATCGAGCAGCATCAGGTCATTTTTGTACAGGCTGTTTCCTTTTATGGTCCAGTAAACGGTATCAACAATGTTGCGGCTGTAATACTCCGGAACAATACCGTTTTTAATACAGGCTGCCACATCCACCGGCATCTTTATTTTTTTTGCCGGGAAGAACTTAATCTTGGCACCGTTCTGCAAAGAGAGAAATGTTTCCGGGTTATCACTTTTGATGAATTCAATCAGATCCTTTAGTTCGATATACCCTTTTATCCCGATGTCATAATAGGGGAGGTAATCGTTTGTCCCCTGCTCGTATGAATTTTGTGGCAGGGTAAAGGGGAGAGGCTCTGATTCATACACTTTTTTATACATCTGGTCGATATACCAGGAACCGGAAGCCAGTTCAAAGTTTACGTTTCTGACATCAGTTCTTACACCTTCCACCTCCTGGTTATACCACAAGGGAAATGTATCATTATCTCCATTTGTAAACAGGATGGCATTTTTCTCGCAACTGTTGAGGTAATTAGCAGCAAAATCACGTGCCACGTATTTCCCGGAGCGGTCATGATCATGCCAGTTCTGCTCTGCCATAACACCAGGTACCAGTACCAGGGATAAGAGTCCTGTTAAAGCAACTGCCTGCACTTCCTTCATTTTAAGGTTCCTGTTCAGAAACTCAACAATGCCCAATACACCAAGTCCAATCCATATCGAAAACGCAAAAAAGGAAGCAGCATAGGAATAGTCCCGTTCCCTTGGTTCATAAGGCTGCTGGTTAAGGTAGGTAACAATGGCAAGCCCTGTCATCACAAACAGCAATGCCACAACGATTCCCCATTGATAATGCTTCCTGAACTGGTAAAACATACCTGCCAGCCCCAGGAGTAAGGGTAACATAAAATACTTGTGGCTTGCCATGTTGTTCATGCTGTCGGGCAATCCTGAGACGGAATGGCCCAACCGTATTGTATCAATGAACGGAATGCCGGTGATCCAGTTTCCGTTTTTAAAACCGCCAAAACTTTGTTCGTCGTTCTGTCTGCCACAGAAATTCCACATGAAATACCGGAGGTACATCCAGGAAACCTGGTAAGTGAAAAAGAATTTTAGGTTTTCGGTGAAAGTAGGTTTGTAAAGCGTGGTTGGCTTCCCATCCGGTCCGTTTACATCCATCGGTATTCCCGGTCCGCCCCACTGCTTGTAAAATCCGGCTGCGCTGCTCCGTTGTGTACTCCACATCCGAGGGAAGAGGGTTGTGAACCGGGGATCATATACGGGAACAGTCCCTTTCCTGTCATCAATGACAACATATTTTCCCGCTTTTCTATCCTGTTTATATACCGGCGTACCATCGGCATAATCTACCACCGGCGCTGTGTAATACTGTCCGTGAAGGAATGGCCAGGTCCCGTATTGTTCCCTGTTCAGGTAAGAGACCAGGCTTACCGCATCCATGGGTGAATCTTCGTTGATCGGGGTTCCCGCGTTGGTACGTATTACCAGGGTAACAAAGGAAGAGTATCCGATCAGGAGGAAGGTGATGCAAAGGATCACCGTGTTGAGCAGGGGTTTGTTGTTTTTGCGTGTATACCACAATCCGCCGATGATCAGCGCGAAGAACAGCATGAAATAAATGATCATCCCGGTGTTGAAGGGAAGTCCTAAACCGTTCGTGAACAGGATCTCAAACTTGCCGGCAAGCTGCGGGATCCCCGGGATCAGGAAATACATGATGAAAGCGAGAACAACAAACGATAACATTAAATTGAGAAGGATGCCCCTCAGTGAAATTTTGAATTTCTTAAAATAGTACACGAATGAAAGAGCAGGAATCGTCAGGAGGTTCAGCAGGTGAACCCCGATAGACAGCCCGATCATAAATGCAATGAAAATGATCCACCGGTAATGGTGCTTCTCATCGGCAGAAGCTTCCCATTTGAAGATCGCCCAGAACACAATGGATGTGCAGAAAAGCGACATGGCAAAGACATTCGCCTCTACGGCAGAGAACCAGAATGAATCCGAGAAAGTAAAGGCTAATGCTCCGGTGGCCCCGGCAGCGATTACTTTCCATATGCCGGACATGGACATCTCTTCATATGCCGGCAGAAGCTTCCTTGCGATCATGGTGATGGTCCAGAAGAGGAAAAGAATGGTAAAAGCACTTGAAAGTGCCGATACCATGTTGATCATGAAAGCAACCCTGGCTGTATTCCCAAAAGCAAAAAGTGAGAGGAATCGTCCCATGAGTCCGAAGGTGGGCGCCCCCGGCGGGTGACCGATCTGCAGCTTATAGGCCGTGGAAATATGTTCCCCCGGGTCCCACCAGCTTACGGTTGGTTCGATGGTTTTAATGTAAACAAAAGCCGCAATAGCAAAAACAATCCATCCGGTGATGTTATTGATCCTCCTGAACTGATTCATGTAGAAATTGATTGATAATGGTCCTTTTAGTTGAGAAGCCAAACGCAAAGAATTAATTGTAAGTATATAAACTAATAAAATAATGCTGAATAACAGGATACTGATCAAGGTTTCCCCGGGAAATTATCCACAAATTTCACTTTGATGTCCGGGAAATTCTGTACGATCTGAACCTTCAGGTCTGGAAAATTCTCAACCACCTGCCACTTCCCGCATTCATCAGGAAAGTTCTCAACCAGTTTAACTTTGAGATCAGGGAAGTTCTCCACAATCTGAACTTTTATATCCGGAAAATTATCGACGAACTTGATCTTGCCGTAGAGTTTCATCCCCTTGAAGCAGCAGTTCTTATCGATCTTCGGGTCTTCAGGACGCGGAGCATTGAGTGATGCCGTAAACAACATCACCACCATTGCAAGTATATGGATATTGAACATCGTCTATTTTTTTGAAATTAGGTTCAGCAGTTCATCACCGGTACCAATCCTGTACCCTTCAGAACAATAAACCACATCATTTTTTTCATTGATCAGCAAAACGAGGGGAAGATTCATGCCAACCTGCTTTTTTATGAGCCGCGAAATTTCTCCAACGGCCGACGGGGCGATCGTTTCATAAATCAGGGTTGCAGGCAGTATTTTTCGGTTCTTCTCTGCAAACTCATTTTTATCTTTTTCATTCCTGAACAGGAGGATCACGGGCACCCTGGCGTTTTCAAATCCGGATTTTTTTTGCACAAGGTCAGCTATAAAATGGCGGGATGGCTCCTTTTCCGGTTCAATTGCACTGATCACCGCACCCTTGCCGGATGTGAAATTCTGCAAGCCGGGGGCCAAACAGGTATAAAATACTTTTGTATCTGCGATCCGTCCGTAAACCTTTGCAGACGCTGAATCACTCCTGAGTTTAATGTTCCTGCCTGTTGTTTCCCCTTTTCCGACATTGAAAAAATCGAGATTGGCCAGTACGGTACCTCCGGAAATCCGTTTACCGGTGACAAGGAGATAGGATCCGCCCGGGATATTAACTTCGGCAGGAAAAGTCTGCATTACCGGATCGGTTTCATAATCCAGCGAACGGTAGTAGCCGTCACTGAATTTTTCCACTGTAAAATGAACGTAATACTCTGGTTTCACTTTATTTCCGGGATCATTTTTCAGCACCAGTTTCCCTCTTACCGGACTCTCTCCGGTCTTTTTTTCAAAAACAATGTCAACCCAGCCTGATTTGAAATAATACTGAGGGATCTTTGTTGCCGGCTCAAGCCTTGAAGGAATCCCGAAGGTCCTGCACAGGGCGACAAATAACATATCCCTGGAATGGGGGTCAGCCACCTTCAATTCATAGACACCGACAGGTGTGATCGGTGAACGTCCATAGTTTGCCTCCGTATTGGGGATCACATAAGCGTTGATCCATTCTTTTACTTTCGCCGGATTTTTACGGGCTTCGTCAGCAAATGACTTGTCAAACCTGCCCGTCAGGTAAGCACGCCAGGGTTTCAGATATTCATTATCGATCCTGGGATTGAGAATGTATTTTGCCTGGAGTTCGGTTTCACTGAAAAGAGGCGGGTATTTCCACCCGCTGGCCAGAACATCCTCCAGCACTGAAAAGTCAATATCCCGGAGGTCTTTTTCCGAGATCACGCTTAACAAAGGAAAAATATACCGTTTTTGGGATTCCGTTACATCGCTGATGAAACGGATCATTTCGCGCCAGTTACCCCGGCTTTTCAGCAGGAAGGTTCTTAAGGTATCGGCATCCAGTTTCAGATTCGCAGCAAGTCTGACAGCCTTTGCGGAATCAATGAAAGTTTTCTCATAATTACTGCGCTTCCGGTCCTCGGCTTCAACCTTCCGGGAGTTTTGTTTTTTCAGGGAATCGCCAAGTTCATCCGGTACAGAAACCTGGTCCGGCGGAACGAAGTCATAAGAAACTGACCATGGACTCACAGGTTTCGGGGCTAATTCAAGAAAAAGCGTATCTGTTTTCCTGACTTCAAATTTTGAGAATGCAAACGAACCATCTTTTGCTGCCCATGCCATCAGGTCGCCATATCCTGTGAGAAAAGAGCAGCATCCTTTATCGTTGGTATAACACCTTGTCAGCGGATAAAACTCCGCATAATTGTAAAGCTGGAATTCAACGGAGGCGCTGTCGACAGGCTGATGACGTGCGTTGGTGACCTTGACGAAGATCCTTTTTGTTTTGGTATAATTGGCTAGTACATTGATCCGGGTAAACCGGGTATCCTTTAACAGGACATCCTCATCGCCGTCATAATCTCCAAAAACATTGGTGTTAACCAGCATGGCCCGCTTGGCGGGTTCAGTGAACCAGGCCCGGTCGAGAACAGGCTCGGGTTCGCAGGCACCGATATAGTGCCACCTGCCGTCAACCCACACTTCCACCCAGGCATGATTGTCATCGCAGTGTGCCCAGCGGGGGGTATAGCACTGCCGGGCAGGAATGCCTGCTGCACGCAGGGCTGCGACTGTAAAGGTGGATTCTTCACCGCAACGTCCGTAAGCGGTTCTGATCGTTGCCAGGGGCGAAGAGGTACGCTCGTCCGTCCCGCGGTAGGTCACCTGTTCCCGGCACCAGTGGTTGATCTCCAGAACGGCATTTTTCATTGAAAGGTGTTTGATGCGGTCTTTAAGTTCCATGAAAAACACACCCCGTGATGAATCCAGGTTTTCATTGTTCACGCGCACCGGTAGAACAAAATGGCGGAATTCCCTTTCAGGTATGGTTTTTCCCCAACTGAAGGTGTCACGGGCGGCCAGCGAAAAACGGACATTCTTCAGGTAAAAATCACCGTCATAGTCAGCGAGGTCGCTCAGGGGCATATAGGCGTAGAGAAATTCCAAAGCTTCCTTTTCCTCCGTTGTGATATCCTTTTTAAATACGCCAAACAGGTCCTTGTCTCGATTCTTTGCCAATTCCTTAGTCTTTTCAAACCGGGCCTCCACTTTATGGTGGTACGCTGCATCCTTGATCAGATGTTTACGGCAGGATGAGAAACCAAACAGCAGGAGGAAACATAGAAAAACAGAGGTATTTTTTTTCATGGATTACCCTTTTCTGATATTAAAGAGAGATGCCCCTATGATCACTAAAACGCAGATCAGCGGAACGATGAAGCCGAATTGAACAGAAGTGCTGTCGGCTGTTAAACCCATCAGGGGAGGGATCAGCGCTCCACCCACGATGGCAGAGACCATAAGACCTGAAAGTTCATTCGACCGCTCAGGAAATTTGTCAACCGTGATAGAGAAGATCAGGGGAAAAATATTTGCAAAGCCGAGTCCGACGAGGATTATCCCGGCAAATGCCAGTTCGCGGCTACCCAGAAACATCATGAAGATACCAAGCAGTGATAACAGGGTCGTGACAATCAAAAACCTTTTCGGCGGGATCACCCGGAGGATAAGGGCTCCGGTAAAACGACCAGCCAGGATGGGCAGGAAAAAGAGGGACCATGCCACGAGGAGTCCGAAATTCTCCATTCCGTATTTTTCCTTCAGCAGGATCGGAACCCCGGAACTCATTGATACTTCAGCACCAACATAGAGGAAAATGGAGAGAACCATAATGCCGATGAACCCATTGCCGAGCAGTTTAATGCAATCCACTATGGATGCAGGAGGGTACCCGGTATCTTTCTTTTCAATTATCCGGGTTGGAATTACCCAGAGCAGGGTGATCAGAATCAGTGCCGAGTAGATAGGAAATAAGATAGTCCAGTCGAGGCCAAGCGGCTTCGCGATAAGCGGCGGAACAAGAAACCCGAGCGAGGTGCCCACTGCCTTGACAGACTGGGCAAGGGAAAGGTTGCTTGAGAACTTTCCATCAGGCGAAACATCACGCATGATCGGGTTGCCCGAGACCTGGAGAATGGTTGCCCCGGCACCCAGGAGCAGGATTGCAAACAGCAGGATGTAAAATACTGAATCAGATGTCGGATCAAACTTCACCATGGGGCCGTACATTCCGTTCAGGATAGGGATGATCAGCCCTGCCAGTGCAAGGATCAGTCCTGAAACCAGAAGGAATTTCTTTCCCTTCCTGTCCTGGAGAATGCCCAGGGGAACCGACAACAGTCCGAACATAATGAATCCCATCAGGGGCAGGAGCTGTGCCGTAAAGTTCGAGAGATGGAAAGAGTTTTTTGCCAGTCCGACCATCGGACCTACAACATCCCCGAAGCCCATGCAGAGGAATGCGAGGAATATCGGGGCCGATTTGAGAAGGTAGTTTTCTGGGGTGTTCTTTGTATTCATGTTTGGTCAATTTAGATTGTTCTTCTAAGGTACAGATGCTGGATACTGGATGCTTGATTTTTTTTCTGTTATCCAGTAATTGGTTAAAAATCGACTGATATTTCTTTATCCTCAAACCCCACATCAACGAACCTGGCATTTTTGCCGCTCAGTTTCAACGTTTTCATTTCGCCATCCACTTTGATCCCCATCAGGTCGCCGAAATCATGGAATATCAGACGGAGTGTGGAGAATTTCGAGGGGAAGCTTCCTTCCTTTTTCGAAAAAATGATTGATTTTTTATCCGGATCAAAAGAGATAAAGCGTTTACAGAATTCACCTTTTTCATCATTGTAGGTGAGGCCGTCATCTTCATAGTAGGTGAATGTCGTTTTTTCCGGACCGTTATAGATGTGAATCTCAAGAACCGGTGATGGTTTCTGCGCGGTATTCTGGATAACCGACTGCATAGGGATGATCGCCGGACCGTGCACAAATACAGGGAGGTTTTCTATGGGTGCATCAACTGTTACCTCTGTATTCCCTTTGTATTTTTCGCCGGAACTGAACCTGTACCATTCACCTGCAGGCAGGTATACCTTGCACACCTGTTTATCGCTTGTTACCGGTGCAACAAGGAAATAGTCCCCGAACATGAATTCATTCTGGTAGATCCGCCAGTATATTTTTTCGTCAAAAGTATTGCCGATAGCAAGGGAACGGGATACCGGCATTCCGTTTTGCGCTGAAAGGTAAAATGCTGAATAGAGATAGGGCAGGAGCTGGTACCGAAGATTCAGGCAGTTCCTTGAAAGGGCTTCGATATCTTCACCGAAGGCCCAGGGTTCATGGTTTCTTGAGTTATATTCCGAATGGCCCCGGTAAAACGGAGTAAATACTCCTATTGACATCCATCGGGCAAATAATTCCTTTGTCGGGTCGCCCATAAAGCCCCCCACATCGGAACCAACAAAGGATACCCCTGATAATCCAAGGTCATTGACCAATCGGGTTCCCATGATCAGGTGCTCTTCCGTTGCTGCATTGTCACCGGTCCAGAGGGCTGAATACCGCTGAATACCGGCATAGCCGGCCCGGCTGAGGATCAGGGGACGCCTGCCGTTCATAAGTTTCTTCGTTCCCTCAAAAGTGGAACGCGACATTTCAAGGGCATAGATATTATGGCATCCGGCCATTGTTCCTCCTTTGCCATCGAGGTTGAATTGCAGAATGTCAGGGATATGCTGTCCCCAGGCGCTGGGTTCGTTCATATCATTCCAGAACCCCTCGACGCCCGGGTCGGTCAGTGCGGCGAATTTTGTTCCCCACCACTCACGGGTCATCGGGTTGGTGAAATCCGGGAAATGGCAACGTCCCGGCCAGACACTTCCGGTATAGAGTGAATGATCCGGGTATTTGATGAAAAGATCGTTTTTGATTCCCTCCTCATAGGCAGGATATCCCTTTTCCACCTTAATGCCCGGGTCGACAATGGTGACAAGATGAAAACCGGAATCCTTCAGCTTCCTGATCATGGACTCGGGTTGCGGAAAGCGCTCCTTGTTCCAGGTGAAGATCTTATAGGCATCCATGTAATGAATATCCAGGTAGATCACATCGCAGGGAAGCTTCTTTTCGCGGAAGGTCTCCGCAATGCGCAGGACCTCGCTTTCGGGATAATAACTCCAGCGGCACTGCTGGTAACCCATACTCCAGTAAGGAGGAAGTGACATTCTCCCGGTCAGGGAAGTATAATCGCGAAGGATTGCAGGAACGGAGCCCGAACCGAAAAAGTAATAATTCAGCTCGCCGTTATCTGCAGAGAAATCAGAATAGAGATCATCTGAGGAAGCTGCGAAATCAAAGCGTGTCCGGTAAGAATTATCCAGGAAAATACCGTATACAAGGTGCTCATGGATGCCCATGTAAAAGGGGATCGTCACATACAAAGGATCCTGGTTTGACGGATAGGAGGGAACATCACTGTTCCAGTTTACATAAGCGTTTCCCCTGCGGTCGAGCGGTCCGGTCTTTTCCCCGAGCCCGATGAATTTTTCGCCCGGGGCAAGTTTCTTGTAGGAGGTGACAGATGTTCCCTGCCATGTCACCGGAAATGGAGTGTAATCCTCACAAAGGGTGTTCCCGTCCAGGTCCCGGAAGCTGAGTGAAGCCGTTTTACGATCTACAAGGATATAAAGTGAATCTGTGCCGATTGTCCATTCTGTATCTGACTTTCTCAGTTTCGTGAAGGTGCCGGATGGTTTCAGGATAACCGCATAGGAAAGATCAGGTTTAAATTCATCCCTGCTCACACGCACCCGGATCAACTTTGGTCCATAGGCCTGCAAAAGAATCCGGCAGTTCTCAGCCTTGATCAGAATATCTTTTCCTGAACGGGTCAGGTCGTTTACCCTTCCAGGTGTAATAATATCGGAGGTCTGCGCCATGATCCCAGGGACGAAAAACATAAGCAATAAAGCAAAGAAAAGCACAATCCATCCAGATGGTTTAAATTTTGTGAAGTTCATGATCCTAAAATTTTAATAATACAAAAGCTCCATCCTCAAATGTCTGATGTCTGATGTCTGACATCCGCCTTCAGCTTACATGCTCTGTCCTTTTAATAATCTCATTCTGAAGATCCTCTCCAAGGTCATTGAAATAGTCACTGTAACCAGCAACCCTTACGATCAGGTCGCGGTACTTCTCCGGATTCCGCTGGGCTTCACGCAGGGTTTCAGCCGAAACAACATTGAACTGGATGTGGTGGCCCTCCATCCGGAAGTACCCGCGTATCAGTGAACGGAGTTTGCTGATGCTTTCGCTTCCTTCGAAAAATGAGGGAGTGAATTTCTGGTTAAGCAAGGTGCCCCCGGTCCTTATATGATCGATTTTGGCTGCTGACTTCAACACAGCGGTCGGTCCATGTGTATCTGCTCCCTGCACGGGAGATATCCCCTCCGACAAAGGCTGTTTTGCATTCCGTCCATCAGGGAGTGCACCGGTAACGCTCCCGAAATAAACATGGCAGGTTGTCGGGAGAAGGTTGATCCTGTAAGTTCCGCCTCGGGCAGTCTGTCGTCCGTCCACTGCATCATAGTAGAATTCAAAGACATTGCGGGCCTGGTCATCCGCATAATCCTCATCATTACCGTATTTCGGAGTGTGATAAACCAGTTGATAACGGAACTCTTCAACCCCTGTAAAATCCTGTACGAGGGCTTTGTTGAATCCCGCCATTGAGATCGTTTTCCGGTCGAAAACATGAAACTTCAGCGCTGCAAGACAGTCGGCCATGGTGCCAAGCCCGACCCCCTGAATGTAGCTCGTGTTGTAACGTGCGCCGCCGGCATTGTAATCTTTTCCGTTTGCGATGCAGTCATCGATCACCAGTGAAAGAAAAGGTGCCGGCAGGTACCGGGCAAAGATTGTTTCAATGGCATTGTTTCCGCAAATCTTGATATCGATGAAATGCTTAAGCTGCACACGGAACGCCGCAAGCAGGTCTTCAAATCCGGAAAAGTCATTTGCCGGCCCGGTCCGGGCGCCGATCTGTTTTCCGGTCATCGGGTCTGTTCCGTCATGAAGTGTGATCTCCAGAACTTTCGGCAGGTTGAAATAACCTGTAAGGAAATAGGCTTCCGTGCCAAATGCGCCGGCTTCCACGCAGCCGCTGGCGCCACCGTTGCGTGCATCGACAACATCCTTGCCCTGGCGGACAAGTTCCCTGACAATAGCATCGGTATTAAAATAGGAGGGTTGTCCAAACCCGGTTTTTGTGATCAGGAGCGTTCTTTCTATGAAACTGTCAGGGTTGAGTCTGCTGACCTGCACCATGGAACTGGGTTGCAGCAGGCGCATCTCTTCGATCACATTAAGGAGGAGAAATGTCAGTTCATTCACTGCATCGGAACCATCTGACTTCACTCCTCCCAGGTTGATCAGACAAAAGTCAGTGTAGGTATTGCTTTCGAGTGCGGTAACCCCGACTTTTGGTGGAGCTGGATGGTTATTAAACTTGATCCAGAAAGATTCAAGCAACTCCTTAGCCTTGTCGATGGTCAATGTCCCTTTGTCAATTTCCCTTCGGAAAAAGGGGTAAAGATGCTGGTCAAGCCGCCCGGGGTTAAAGGAATCCCAAGGATTGAGTTCGGTGACAACTGCAAGGTGGACAAACCAATAATACTGGAGGGCTTCGTGAAATGTTTCCGGGGCATGAGCAGGCACTTTCCGGCAGATACCGGCCAGTTGGAACATTTCCATCCTGGTTTCCGGATTGGTCTCGGTATTGGCCATTTCTTCCAGCTTCACTGCATGGCGCTCAGCATAACGGATCACTGCCCCGGCAGCAATTGACATAGCTTTCAGTTCTTCTTCCTTTTCAGGGGCATCCGGGTCATTCGCGGAATCAATCTGTGCTTTTGATAATTCAATATCCCTGAGAATGTCGAGCATTCCCTTCCTGTATATTTTATCTCCGCATACGGTATGTCCTGGCGCACGCTGTTCCTGGAATTCTGTAAAGATACCGGCATTATAGGCGGCAAGCCATTCCGGTTCCATTGCATTCATGATCCTTTCGCGGTTACTCTTTCCTTTCCAGAAAGGTATGATCTCATCACGGTATATCCTCCGGGTCTCTTCGTCCACTTTAAAAGAAACCTTCTGCCTTTTGTCCAGGATGTCAAGGTCTTCAAGCGAATGGAGGTTGATCTCCGGGTAGGTTGGTGTTGCCTTGGGAGAAGGGCCCCGTTCGCCGGTTATCAGCTCCTTTGGGTTGATAAAGATGGTTTTATTCCCAAAGATGAAATCGAGGGCCATGGCACGCATCACAGGGATGGAAACCTGGCCTGCCATTTCTGATTTATAAAATGCTGTAACAAGCTGTGCGCGTTCGGCGGATAGGGCATTGACTGCATTCAGGCTTTGCTCCCTGAGTTGCTTGATCCGGTCAGTCATTGGTTCTGTCTTGTTAAGCAAAGATAAAGGAAAAACCGAGCTTGCTGCAACCATCATTGTTGTAATAAAATTATATTTATTATTTGCTTTTAATGTTAATATTTGCTAGATTTGAAAGGAATTCGACCGACTTCTTAACTCATCCAACACTTTCTGTCATGAAAAAGCTGTTTCTCTTTATCGCTTTCCTTTTCGGAGCATCTGCAGTTGCCCAGAATTACCAGAACATCTGCACATCCGGAATTACATTTTATAAAAACAAATCAAATAAGATCCTGGCTTTCCGGACCGACTCCATTAAACCGTTAGCCAGCGGAGATACAGTTTTTATTTCATACAATGCCATTCGAGATTCACTCAGCGGTTTCTGTCTCGATACAACCAATGGTTCTGTGTTAGGGAGGAAAGTTATTAAAACACATGATGGCTGGTTTTATTTTTTCAATTACCGGAAGGATACACTTCGTATTAAATCAAATGCCATTATGAATGAAACCTGGCAATTTGCATCTCTGCCGGATAACGGATACCTCCAGGCTAAAGTGACGGGCAGTAATGTAAATTTTATTATTACTGGCATGGATTCTGTGAGGATCATCACCCTCCAGGCTTTTAATTCAGTTAACAGCCCGATCCCGCACCCTCTTAACCTCTCCACAATTAAACTGAGCCGGTCATATGGTTTATCAAGAACTCCGGATATGTATTATGTCCCGATGGGAGATACAACAGAATGGTCAATAGCTGGAAAAACCACTCCTGCAATCGGTGTGGAGGAGACTTCATGGAGAAATATTTTTACATTCAGTGTTGGTTCTATCTTCAACTATAAAGGTGAAGATACACGTGGTGGAATTGATAAAAAGTGGGATAAGATCTCAACTGTACTTTCAAGAACACTATACGGGAATGACAGTGTAAAATATACTTTTGAAGTTTGCACAGATACAACCTGGGGATCACCGCTTGTTAATTCGGATTATTTTGATACAATCAGCCAGACGATCGTTTTTGCACAGGAATTTGAACCTGATTTCATCAATGCATTGCCGGATCAACTTATCCGCATTGGGAATTATTCAAACTGGTATTACAGGCATATGGGATATTATGGAAACTTACGGATGGAAAAATGCAGGTATAAAAATTATGCCGGCAATGAGGGACCGGGTTGCTGGGAACAAATTGTAGGCTGGGACGATGAATATCGTTTTGCCACCGGGTTGGGGTGCACATTTTACAATTATGGAAATATGGGATATTTTATTAGGGAATCGCTTGTATTCTATTATCTGCCAATGCCAATACTGAAAGAGGGATGGGAGGTTTGGGGTAACCAGATAAGCAGTACCTGCCTCACTCTTGGTGAGAATAATATCCAGGTAAAAGCTTCTGTCACAGAATTGTCCATCTCGCCCAACCCGGTTTCAACCACAGCAGAACTCAGTCTTTCCTGCTCTCCCGGATTGTCAGGCTATACAGTGATGCTCTATGACCAGATAGGGAAGCTCGTTTTTAGAAGAAAAATTGAAACGGTCCGATGGGAGCTCCGGCGGGGCAGCCTGCCTTCAGGGATTTATTTCCTGATTGTCTCTGATTTTTCAGGGACAAAAATGTTCAGGAAAAAGGTCATTCTCTATTAAAAACCATAGATCCGGATGAAATGTGAATAGTTATGGCTTTGTGCTGATCCTTCCATTATTTTTTTCGTGGTCAGATTCCTTTTTTACCTTTGTATCAAAGCATTTTTCCGATGGAAATAAGAACAAAAATCCTTCTATTCCTTACAATCTTTATCCTCCTCTGCACATCCAGCATTTTCGCCCAGCAAAAGGACTACACAAAAAACGTCAACGTATTTATCGGAACCGGCGCTGTCGATTCCATGAGCCTTTCCGGAAGCAATTTCCCGGGAGCATGTGCCCCATTCGGCATGGTTCAGCTGAGCCCGGACACCCGCGAATACCCGGACGATCCATGCAGCGGTTATGATTATAATGACAAGACAATACTCGGGTTCAGCCATACCCACCTGAATGGTACAGGCTGTCCTGACCTTTATGATTTTCTTTTCATGCCCTATGGCGGAGAGATCAAGTGGAAAGCCGGTTCGGATGACGGGAAAACACCTGGGTTCCGTTCAAAATACGATCATGCCAACGAATCCGGTTTCCCGGGATATTACAGTGTGGTGCTGGATGATTATAAGATCAGGGCAGAACTTACCGCCAGCGGGCACTGCGGCATGCATCGGTACACTTTTCCCGGCAAGGGCACCTACCATGTTATCGTTGACCTCGACCATTCCCTGGTCAGGAGCAGTCCATACCGCTTTGTAAAGATCCTTACCTCACAGGTTCATGTCATCGACAATAATACCATCGAAGGTTACCGCATCATCTCCGGTTGGGCAAAACTCCGGAAAGTCTATTTCCGGGCTGAATTTTCACGTCCCTTTTCAACACATATTGCAAAGGCAGGGCAAACGGAATTACCTGACGCCACTATTGCCAACCATGCAGACCTCAGGCTGGTCATGACATTTACCGAAGGCAATGAACAGCCTTTGCTGGTGAAGGTTGGCCTGTCTTCTGTCAGCCAGGAAGGTGCCAGAGAAAACCTCGAAGCGGAAATAAAAGGCTTCGATTTTGATGGTATTGTCAGACAAACCAATGCATCCTGGAACAAAGAACTCTCCTGCATCGATATAGAGGGGACTGACCAGCAGAAAAAGATTTTTTATACCGGCTTGTATCACCTTTTCATCCAGCCCAATAATATTGCCGATGTCAACGGGAATTACCTCACAACAGATTTCGGCGTCCGGAATGCACCGGATAAACAGCATTACAGTACCTTTTCCCTGTGGGACACATACCGGGCAGCCCATCCGCTATACACGATCATCCAGGAGGAGCGAACAGCCTCCTTTATCAATTCAATGCTCCGGCAGTACCAGACCTATGGCTATCTTCCCATCTGGCAGTTGTGGGGCAGCGAAACCTATTGCATGATCGGCAACCATGCTATCCCTGTTATTTTGGATGCTTGTATGAAAGGAATAACAGGTATTGATTACAACCTGGCATACGAAGCCATCAGGGCATCTTCCACACGGGATCATAAAAATGCACCCTTTCATATTCTTGATAAGTACCAGTATTTTCCGGAAGATATTCAAACGCAGTCAGTATCACTCACCCTTGAGATCGCCTATAATGACTGGTGTGCTGCACAGATGGCAAAGAAGATGGGGAAGAACGATGATTTTACTTTCTTCAGTAAACGGTCAGCATCATTTAAAAATCTTTTTGACCCCTCCATAGGATTTTTCAGGGCAAAGGACAGCCGGAGTCAATGGATCGAACCGTTCAACCCGCTTGCATATGGTGGCAATGGCGGCTATCCTTTTACTGAAGGTAATGCCTGGCAGTACCTCTGGTATGTTCCTCACGATGTGAGCGGATTTATCAGCCTGATGGGAGGGAAAGAGAAATTTCTTCAGAAGCTTGACACGTTCTTTACACTGAAAGCCAAACCGGAAGATGTAAACGGCAATGCTTCCGGGTTTATCGGCCAATATGCTCATGGCAACGAACCCAGCCACCACATCATCTATCTTTACGATTATGCGGGTCAGCCCTGGAAAGCCCAGCAGTATAGCGCCCAGGTGATGAAGGAACTCTACAATGACGGTCATTCAGGTTATTCCGGCAATGAAGATTGCGGTCAGATGTCGGCCTGGTATATATTCAGTTCCATGGGATTCTACCCTGTCAACCCAGCCAACGGAGTCTATTGCCTTGGTTCGCCTCAACTGGCAAAAGCGGTCATACACCTGAAAAATGGAAAAAGTTTTACTGTAATCACTCACAATGCCGCTACAAGTAATATCTATATTAAAAAAATGCTTATCAACGGGAAGGCGAACAACAATTGCTTCATCACCCATTCGGATATTATAAGCGGAGCTACTGTAGAGTTCTTTATGGATAAGGTCCCGAATAAAAAGTTCGGCACAGGTCTGCCGGCGGAATATTAACCCCGAAGGAAACAAAGGAACACAAAGTTTGTGATCTTGTCCCTTTTCCATTGTGTCCTTTGTGATTATCCTTTGTGTCCTTCGTGGTTAAACAGCGTTCTCAGTTGACAATAAAGCCGGCATTCCTGAAATCCGATCTCAACTTTTCCAGGTCACCCGGTCTGATATCCGGGATATCCATCATTTTTTCCTCTTTCCCCAGACGGTGGTACTTCCCTCTGCCGGTTTTATGAAAGGGGAGGAGATCAACCTTCACAATCGTTTGTCTGAAAGGCGAAAGCCATCGGATCATCGAGTGAACGTTCTCAGTGTGATCATTGATTCCGGGGATGACGGGAAACCTTATGATGACTTTATACTTGTTATCCAGAAGGAATTTAAGGTTCTCAAGTATCTGTATGACCGAAACACCGGTAAATTCATTGTGGGCTTGATCATCCATCAGTTTCAGATCAAAAAGGAAGAGATCTGTCAAAGGAGCAATCCTGCTTATTGTTTCCCCGGAACAGAAGCCCGAAGTGTCAATGGCGGTGTGCAGTCCTGCACTGATACAGGCCTCAATCAATTCAGCAAGGAACTCCGGTTGTGCAAGGGGCTCACCCCCTGAAAAAGTCACACCCCCTGAAGATTCGTCATAAAATACCCGGTCTTTCGCAATCTCCTCCATGACTTCATTTACCAGGCTCCATCCTCCGATCTCAATCCTCATCTTGAAATCCTGATTATCAAGATTGACACACTTTTCCCAGGTTTCCGGGAAATCAGACTGGCTTTCCGGATTATGGCACCATATGCAATTCAGCGGGCAGCCTTTAAAGAAAACGGTGGTACGAATACCGGGGCCGTCATTGATGGAAAAACGGCGGATATCGAAGATAAGGCCCTGCTTATTCACTGTAATAGAGAATCATCCTTCGGATGGCTTCCTGGCAGACGGGACAGAAACCTGGTGCTTCATTGGATTTCATGCGGCAGTCCATTTTGGGGCTGTAGATCCCCTTACCGACATACCCACCGCCTTCAAACATGCCGACTTCGTCCTTATATTGGTCCTCACGGGGGGTTGGTAACGGGATGCCCGGCTTCACCATTTCCTTCCATTTGGAAGCAAAATCGGTATTTGTGGTAATATTCGGTTCCCAGGGCTCGACATTGAGGCTGTAAAAATCAGAATAGGTGACTTCCGAAGTATAATATTCATCTGCAAGTCCTGCGAAGGTATGTCCGAATTCATGTATGGAAACTATCTGAGAAAGCGGGTTATCAACAGTACTTTCCCCGAAATGGTTGTAGAAGCCTCCGCCGCCGTAACGTTTGCTGTTCACAAGGATGAAGATCACATCATAGGGAACATTGGCAGCAATGTCATGCACTTTATACGTTTCAAAACTGGTCAGGTAGCGGTCCATGTCAAAGGTATAGAAACTGCTGTGGACATTGGTGTTAACATAAACACCCGTTCCGGGTATGTTGACACCTGATTCTTCAGACGGGGCTTCAATAGCATAAAAGTTGAAATTCGCCGGATATTCCGAATAGGGTCTCACCGTCAGGAAATAGTTGCCAATCCTCTGAGCATCCTGGAGGAACTTCGGCATCTCTTCGGGAAGGTAGCCTTCAGCGATAAAGGCAACATCCAACTTTGTGGCAGGATCGCCTGAATCCTTGAATTTCACATATGGCAATGCTTTAGGCTTTTCCCTGTATATGAAGTAGTCGGTTGGTTTTACAGAAAGCTCGAAAATATTCAGGAATTTCCCGTCTGCATATTTCCGTTTAAGCAATCTGAAAATGATGGCCTTTTTGGGAAAAGGCATCAATGCTGTTTGCTCGAAGGCTTTCCTTGTTGTTTTTGCTTCCTTCGTTCCCTGCCATTCCTGGAAAAGATTACAGAAGCCTTTTGAATAGATAAGCCTGCCAGAAGCAGAATCGATGACCTCATAACGGAAAGACCCTGAATTGTAACCATCGAGGAGGTTCTTTTGCGAACCACCCCAGAAGGGTTCCTGTTTCATACCTGTAAGGTAAACGGTTTCTTCTTTTGCATCACCGGCCATGATGTAATCGATCCTCAGGGTCTGGGGCGTGAAGAATTCATTGAAGTCAACAGGCTGCTGGTTAAGAGAATTATTCCCTGTGTTTTGTGCCAGGGATGCAGTGTAACAGGTTCCATAAAAGAAAAGAACTGCTGCCAGCCGGAACAGCCAATTGTGTGTCATTTTAAACGGATTTAATGTATTTACGGTGAATGAAGATTATTTTCCCCTGGGCAGGAGGATCTTTGATGCACCCACTGAAAAAAGGCCAAGAACAAGTCCGGAAATCACACCAATAATCGGTCCGGTGATCGCCATTAACAACCTGGGGTGGGTGGGAAGAATCTTGGAAGACATCACAACCATTTCGGGATGGTTTCCCATGTAAAAATTAAAAAGCAGGATGTGCGCCGAGGTGACCCAAATACAATTGAATAAGGCCACGAGAAACCCGTGCAAAAAATACCTTCCAGGCGTGTATTTGGCGATCATGTATGCACAAAAAAGAAAGACGATCAGCCAGAATATCGGTTCCATCTCTGAAGAGAGACTGAAAACCGTGGCGAGTGCCATAATGAATCCAAAAAAAGAAAGCTGGATGATAAGTTTCCACTTGATCATGAGAGTTCGGATTGGTACAGATTAATTTTCCATAAAATTAAAAAAAATATAATTCCCTAATAAAGAATCTATTTCATAGTTTCATTATTTTTCATGAAGGTTTATTTGTCTGAGCCCTTGCCTGGACAACAATCATCCCTCCAAGCATCATCAGGCACCCGATAATCGAGCGGAATGAGAGATACTCATGCAGAATCATCCAGCCGCCGATTGCAGCAAAAACGGCCTCAAGACTGAGAATGATCGCTACTGCTGTCGGGGCTGCCTCTTTTTGTGCAACAACCTGCAGTGTGAAGGCAATGCCTACAGAAAACAAACCCCCATAAAGGACGGGGAGGCCGGCTTCAATGATCTGGGACAGATGGGGCTCTTCAAAGATAAAAGCTGTCAGCAAACTGAGACCGCCACAAATTGAGAACTGAATGATCGCCAGACGGAATGAATTCATTTTAGGGGAGAGCCATCCGATGATCAGAACATGGCCTGTAAACAGGATGGATGCGATCAGTACCATGAAATCTCCATATTCCATGCTGAATTCGCTTGTGATACTGAGAAGGTAAAGTCCCCAGGCTGATAAGATGACTCCCGCCCAGACAAAAATTCCGGTTTTTTGCTTAAGCAGGATGCCCGCAACGGGCACAAAAACAACATAAAGCCCGGTAATGAACCCCGCCTTTCCTGCAGTGGTGGTCTGCAGGCCGATCTGTTGAAACGTCGCACCACCAAATAACAGCAAGCCTGTCAGTATACTTCCGAAAAGGATCTGTTTTGTGCTTTTTGATGAGGTTCCTGTATCCTGCCTTGTACCGTATTTGCTGGCAAGGAAGGGCAGGAGGACTATTGCTCCCAGTGTAAATCTGAGGCCATTAAATGAAAAAGGCCCGATATAATTCATCCCGATACGCTGGGCAACAAATGCAAATCCCCAGATCATGGCAGCAAGAAGCAGGAGGAGGTTGGAATGGAGTTGGGATTTTATCATGAAAGGGGATAGGGAAAGAAGTCAGCGCCCGGAAGTCAGAACTCAGTTTTTATTCAATCGTTATCTCATCTGCAAATATCCATGCTTTTGAACCAACACCGGGATGCCAGTCGGGGCAAATGCCCCTGTTCTTTGCAACAACTTTGATGAACCTGGTTTTAAGAAAGGGTACAGCAAGGGTAAATTCCTTAATGGAGGGTTCTTCGCGGTTTGCAGGAAGATCATTCACAACCTGTCCGGCAGCCGTGAATAGTTTCCCGTCATCCGATACCAGGAAAGTGACGTCCAGCGGCATGAATATCCATGAACGCTGATCCTGCAGAAATTCAGCACTTAAACTACGTACCGGCTGAATTCCGCCCAGGTCGACTATCACTGCCATATCTAGCCCTTCATAGCCCTGCCATGCACCAGTCCTGAAATTCGTACTTCCTTTTTCTCCATCGATCAGGGCGAGTTCACCGCCACCGGTATATTGGGCCGAATATGGATTAAGGAGTTCAATTTTCCGGTCTTTCGGAATCTTCCTGAATATGGCGGAGATCCGGAAACTTTCCGGTCGTCCTTCCTGCGAACTGAAGGCATTAATGACAGTGGTGCTGGTGATGGTCAGTGGTGCTGACCATACCGAAGAATGAATGGTAGGTTCTGATCCGTCTGTGGTAAAATAAATCCTGCATCCTGGCTGAGCCGCTATGCGGATAACTGTAGAATCCGTAAAATTCTTTTTGCCATAGGTAAAAGCCGGTACCGGCGTGATCTGCTGATCAATGATGGATGAAACCGGGAATTGTCCGGGTTTGCTTCCCCAGGATTTATTGGGTGCTGGACCCATAACGAAGTTGAGCACGCCCCCGCTTAAAAGATCGGCATGTGTAATATAGCACTTCCCATATATCTTCCCGTTCAGCGTGGCCGACTGGATATAGATATTCTTCGCATTCAGGTTCTTGGCGGTTATCGTGAAGATCTTTCCACTGGCCGTTTTTATTCTGACTTCAGGGAAGAAGGGCGTTCCGATAGCATAATTTACAGACCCCGGAGTTACAGGGTAGAACCCCATGGCACTGAATACAAACCAGGAGGACATCTGTCCGCAGTCTTCATTTCCACATAATCCATCGCGTTCGTCAGAATAAAGCTCACTGCAGATCTTGTGAACAAGTTCCTGAGTTTTCCATGGCTGGCCGGCGTAATCATAAAGGTAAGCCATATGGTGGCTGGGTTCATTCCCGTGTGCGTACTGACCGATCATTCCTGAAATATCGGATTGTTCTCTTCCTGTGGTCTTTGTATCAGCTGAGAACATTGCATCCAGTTTCTCTGAAAACTTAACGGAACCTCCCTGGAGTTTGATTAGCCCTGAGATATCCTGAGGGACACCAAAACTGTACTGCCAGGAATTTGCCTCTGTAAAGTTAAAGTTGACCTCGCTGGGATCAAAAGGGGAGGCCCAGGTTTCATTCATTTTCGCCCTCATGAAGCCGGTTGAAGGATCGAAAATATTCCTGTAGTATTGTGCCCGCCGGATATAAGTATTGTAATCCTCTGTTTTTCCCAGGCTCTTTGCAAACTGCGAAATGCACCAGTCATCGTAACTGTATTCCAGTGTTTTTGATACGGATTCACCCTCTTTGTCACCCGGGATATAGCCTTTTGATTTATAGAAGTTTAACCCGCGGGTATCCTGTTCCGCACTGTGTTTCATCGCTGCCAAAGCCACTGTGGCATCAAAGTTACGGATACCCTTGACCCAGGCATCCGTTATCACGGGTACGGCATGGTAGCCGATCATGCAGTTGGTTTCGTTGGCCGAGAGTTCCCAAACCGGCAATAATCCGCCTTCCTCATATTGTTTCAGAAAGGTCCGAATAAAATCATTATCGCGTTGAGGCTGCACAAGGGCGTAAAGCGGGTGCGCGGCACGGTAAGTATCCCACAGCGAAAAGACAGTGTAATAATTAAAACCGGAAGCTGTATGGATCTTCAGGTCACGCCCCCGATAGCGTCCATCCACATCCGAGTAAAGATTTGGACAGAGGAATGAATGATAAAGGGCCGTGTAGAACACCTTTTTCTGCTGGATGGTTCCTCCGGCGACCTCCACCTTCCCAAGTTCTTTTATCCATTCATTTTCTGCTTTCTTCCTGACAGCATCAAAGTCCCAGTCAGGGATTTCAGTGTCAAGATTCCTGCGTGCCCCATCGATGCTTACTGCCGAGATCCCTACCTTAATCAGTAACTGGGTGTCGCCGCCTGCCGAAAAATTCAGTCTGGCAATCAGGCTGTCACCCAATATTTCTATTCCGTCTTTTGCAAATCCTTTCAGTGTATTTACATAGCAGGTATTAAAAGGCCGTGAGAAACGGGCAACAAAATAGAGTGTCTGTTTGTCGGCCCATGCTTCTGAAACACGCATCCCTTCGATCTCCATGCTTGAAACAACCCGCAAAGAGGATTCAAGAACCTTATCCCGGTGCCTGAGGTCGATGATAACGGAGGGCTTTTCGGTAGAGGGAAAGGTGTACCGTTGAAATCCGGCCCGCAATGAAGCGGTAAGATCCACAGATATCCTGTACCGATCAAGCCAGACATGGTAGAAGCCCGGAAAAGCATGCTCACGCTTTATATCGGTATGAATGGATGAACGGTATCCGTAATTGGCCAGGGAAACCTCGCCGGTCACCGGCATGAAGAGGATGTCCCCGTAATCAGAACAACCTGTTCCGCTCAGGTGGGTATGACTGAACCCATAAACAACCGTATCGCTTCCGTAAAACCCTGAACATCCGTCCCAGCCTTCAAGTCGTGTATCGGGACTCAGCTGAACCATCCCGAAAGGCATGCTGGCACCGGGAAAGGTATGTCCGTGGCCTCCGGTTCCGATCATTGGGTCAACGTAGTTAATAAGAGGTGTGACTTCCTGTCCTGTAGCAAAATGTGCAATAATGAAGAAAAAGGTCACGCATATAAGCAACTTACCTGATGGCATACCCGGTGATTTAAGGTTTAGAAAATACTCTGTTAAAAAGTGTCGGCAAGGGTCCGGATCTTCAGCTGTTCCTGGAAACCTTCGGCTTTCATTTTTGTCGCAAAAATCACTGTTTGAGGTTCGCCTGGAATCAGATCAAAATAATTATCGGAAAAAGCCCCTTTACGTTCTGTTGATAACCATACATTCCTTGCCGGTTTGTCAGTGGAAAGAGTTATTGAATATCCGCCGGGCAGAGCCTTAATGATTTTTGTGATTACCGGATTCTCAAGCGGCTGGTCTTTTGCAGGGGAAAAATAGAGAATATTGCTTGAAAACAGATGCTTGTCATCAAATAGCCTGGTATAACAAAGAAGGTTAGTCAGCGAGGTGTTTCCGGCAAGTTTTTCCAGCGGCGATTGAAAATAAAATTCAGATGAGTTATTCCCGATCATCAGGTTTATAATAGTATCATACTTTACATTACCTGCAAAATCCATAAGTTTTACCTTAAGCATGGCTTTAAAATAGGACAGGCTGTCATTGACAACATATACCTTGAGTCTTTTATCTTCAACTACGGGAGAAACAAGCAGTGTGGAATATTCCCTCTTCGTATAAAACAACAATGCTTTTTTTGTTCCATAATAGTCCCGAGCCGACCAGGTCACACCAGGCCAGCAATCGTTGAATTGCCAGTAAAGCGTTCCCATACAGTCGGGTTTAGCACGGCGGTGTGCCTCGATGGCAGTTTTAATACCTTCTGCCTGCAGAACCTGGCTGACATATACATAAGATGTAAAATCCTTTGGTAGTTTATATTCCCGGTTGAGATATTCGTCAATGGTTTCATACCCAACCGGATGTTTCTGATGGGCCATCATGACAGGTGACTTTAGTTGAAGATCGTCAGGAACTGTAAATTTTTTCAGAGATTCCAACGGAGGGAATCCCTGGAAGCCATACTCGCTCATGAATTTCCCTACTTTATGCTTATAATTTTCAAAAGGCTCTTTTCCCCACCAGACACCCCAGTAATGCATATCCCCGTTTTTCAGGCTTTCCGGTCTTCCCCAGCCGTAGCGTGGTGAGGATACAATGTAGGGGCGAAGTGAATCAAACTTAAGGGCTGAAGATGAAAGAATATCGTAAAAAACCGTTTTATAGTCCATCCAGACAGCAGATGAATCTTCACTTGAATAACCGTACTGTTTTTGCCAGCCCCAGTTTCTCCAGCCTTCATCGATCTCATTGTTTCCGCACCAAACAGCGATACAGGGGTGGTTCCTCAGCCGGACTACATTCTGGATGGCTTCAACCTGCACATTCCTGTAAAACTCCTTGTTTCCAGGAACCATCCCACAGGCAAACATAAAATCCTGCCAAACGAGAATGCCATTCTCATCGCACAGGTCATAAAAAATATCATTTTCATAAATTCCGCCGCCCCAAACACGAAGCATGTTCATATTCGACTCTTTCGCCGATTGTATTAATGCCCGGTATGAAGAATCTTTGACTCTTGGCAGGAAATTATCCTGGGGTATATAGTTAGCACCTTTCATGAAAACAGAAACACCGTTCAGTTTAAAGCTGAATGCATGACCGTTCCAGTCACTGGATTCGGAAAGCTGGATCGTCCGGAGGCCAATTTTTGTTATCCCCTTTGCTGCGATGGCTGACCCCATTTTTACCCGGTGTTCAAAAGGGTAGAGGTGAGCTTCGCCCAGCCCATTGCTCCACCAGCGCTTAGGATTAAGGATGGTGAAATTAAGCCGGACAACATTAACCCCTTTCTTAAGCATGGTTTTCTTCTCAGCAAGGATTTTCTTATCAAGGGAAACAACAAACTGCGCAGAATCAGCAAAACGCGAGTTTACTGTAAAAACCGCCGAAAGATTTGCAATGCTGTCAGTCAGTTTCTGCTGGATATACTGTACACCCATTACATTTACAGTATTCCAGTACCTGATGTATACAGGCCTCCAGATTCCTGTCGTTATAAGCTTTGGCCCAAAATCCCATCCGAACTGATAGGCTGCCTTTCTGCAGACCACCCTTTCATCACCAGGAAGTTTCCGCTCAAGCTTTGAATAACGCGATTTATTTTCAGCAGAGACTGCAGGGAACTGTATCCGAACCTGATTTATCCCGGGATGAAGTAGTTTTTTAATATCGGCAAACCACTCCCTGAACATATTGTCGGCAACCATTACAAGTGAATCGTTTACATAAACATTGGCATAGGTATCCAGTCCCTTGCATACCAGTTCGATCTGCCCGTTCAGAAAAAAAGTATCCTTTAGCACAAACGTTTTCTCGTACTCCCAGCCAATGTCACTGATCCATTGAAGATCCTTTTCATTATCGCGCAGAAAGGGATCCTCAATGATCTTGTTTCTCAGCAGGTCCTGGTGAACAGTCCCGGGAACCAGGGCATCTTTCCAGTCTTTAACACCGGCCTGACGGAATTTCCATTTTCCTCCCAGGTCAATTTTATGCATGTCCTGCGCCTGCAGCAGACCAGCTGCAAAATAGAAAAAACAAACGGTTACTACCAACCGGATCAGGGTACGATACATTTTCAATGCTTTAAAAGACAAAAATACCAAAATTTGGTTAACAGGAGGGGAGGAGAATTACCAGAAATGGCATAAACACAAGAGGACAGCTGTTAGGCTGCCCTTCCTGTGCGTTTATACACTGATTAACCAAAAAAAGAAAAACTATCGGGGTTAAATGGAGTTACACATTGCTGATTACCCTGTTGTGGCGAAACAGTTTCAGGACCCCGATAGTAATTTCATTCAATTAATATTATTTCAATTCCGCGATGGAACCATTTTTCGTTTGAAAACATCCTGCCCAGTAAGTGTCATAGCTGATGCAATACGTTGGACGCCGGCTTTCGTAACAAGCTCGATCCGCGGATGGTTTACTATCGATGTGGTTGCAGGTTTAATCCTGAATTTCATGCAGATAAGGGCATTCAGGAGGATGCTGCAATCCAGTTGCTCATCAGTCATTTCTCTCTCATTGGTATTTGCATTTTCTACATGTTCGATTCGGATACAGAACTGGCTGGCTCCGTTTTTACCTGCCGGGATCTTATTGATATCCCTGCAAAGAGCAATCCGGCCATCCGGGAAGGTCGTGATGTTCTGGGCAATCTCGTCGTAGCCGTTCTCAAAAGACTGGTACTCTTCCATGCCACTGAGGATCTGAAAGTGATTATTACCGTTGAAACTGGCATAAGCCGGCAAAACGGTATTGTAATTCTGTATGCAGCGTATCGTGCGGGTATGCTCTTTCTGTCCGAGCCATTCCCTGAATTCTTCGCTGGTCATGAGGATAAATTTACCTGAAGTTTCCATGGTTCATTAATTAAGGGTGTGGTTTGATGGTTATTGGTGTTTTGATAATTAAATTACTACCGGGAAATAGTATTTTTTTTATTATTCGACCCATACGGAAACAGATACTTCCTCTGACGGGTTCGCAAGGACACCCCAGTGACGATCATCGATTTCAACATACAGAAGTTTCTCCTCTTCAACGTCAAAAGGCCCCTTGACGTCCTTACCGTCAAGGCTGAAAACCCAGACCGGGACAGGAGCTGAAGAACCTGTATTTGGCTTCCCGTTGTTGCTCATACCTACCTGCCTTCTCCCTTTTGGAGATTCACGATCAGGAGGATTGGATTCGCTCTCGTGAAAAACCGTAGGGTTTGCAATAATTACCTTATAAGAAGGGATAAGGTACTGGTTTCTTAACGGATCAATGGATGCGATCAGGTTGTTGTAGTTGGTGTCGTCAGTTGTTCCCATAATGATTGGATTTTTAATGATTCAAAAATAAAACCCATTCTGCCCGGAATCAATAGTGGAATTCCACAAAAATTTCACCTGTCAGAAGTAGGAATTTTGTTGATTAAAAAAAATATAATTAATTAATTCATTGGTATTTATAAAATAGGAGTGGCGGCCAAATCGGACGACGTTTTTATATTTAATGAATTAGGGATGGGCGACTTGCCTGAATATTTAATGAAAAACAGCTGAATATTGAGAGAATTTCAGGCTCTATATTGCACCCTCATCTTTGAGTATTGAGACAAGTTCGGCATTATTCTTCGCATTGCAGATCTTCCTGACCTGATTCAGTGTCTTTTCTATGGTTGAGTGGGTCGTGCCGTTTTTTGTCGCGATCTCCGCCAGTGTCAGTCCGCCTGCAATGTGTGCCACAAGCTGGAGCTGGTTTGGAGTAAGCTTTTTGGCGTGACCATTTATTCCCAGTATCAGTTTTTTTCGATCTTCAATATCCACCTGCGTTGGAAAGATGATCATCCCGGAAGCAACCTGACGTATAATAGTTTTAATTTCTGTTCGGACAGCAGATTTAAGGACATAAGCAGAAACACCGATCTTCATGGCCCTCCTCTGCCAGTGCACTGAAGTCTCCGAAGTATAAATAATAATTGGCTTGTCAGGAAATTTCTCCCTCAGTGCTATGATCCCGAATTCAGGATTGGCTTTATCCAGCCAGAGGTCAAGGATGAAAATATCAAAGGTTTCAGGAATTGTATTGGAAATAACCTCCTCAACGGAAGATGCCGAGCCTGTTACATCGATCTGGTCGCGTACCGGCCGGAATTGGTTTTTAATACCCGCAATAACAACGGGATGATCATCAACAATGAATAGTCGTGTAATGTCAGAAACCATATCACTTATTTTTATTCCCGTAAGGGATAATGATTGTCCATTCTGTTCCGTTTCCAGGAGAAGATTCGGGTGTTGCTGTGCCCCCCAGCAGCCTTACCCGTTCATAAATATTCATGAACCCCATGCCGGATGTTTTATCTGTATCTTTCATTTCAAATCCGGGACCAGTATCCCTGTAAAAAAGCTGCAGTTTTTTTTCATCCACTTCGATGGTCATTTCCACCAAGCCGTCCTTTGCATATTTCGATGCATTGGTAAGCAATTCCTGAATAATCCGGTAGATATGCAACACGATCTCCCCGGGAAGTGTGAAATTGTTTTCAGGAAGGTGGACTTCGATAGGAAGCTGAGATATTTTGTAAAAATCCTCACAATAGCCAAGGATCAGCTCATCAAAACTGAATTTTTCGATCATGGCCCGGTTCAGCCGGTGGGATATCTTTCGCAGACTTTTTCCAATGGTCTCGACGTTAGCAAGCAAGGTCCCTTTAACCCGGTTGTCGGGAAACTCGATCCGTTCTATCTCATCTGATATGGTCAACACGAATTTGCCGGTAATATCATGCAGGTCGCGGGCCGTCCTTTCCTTTTCATTCTCTTCCAGTTCAATGAACTTTCTTGCCGATGTTATCTGCTGGGACTGTAACTTATTGAGGTTTCGCTGAGCACGCCATATGAAGAATAGCACAAGGGCCCCAAGGAGCAGAATAACATTGATCAGAATAAACCGAAACTGCTGAACCCTGTTCCGCTGATCAGCGATCTCCCGTTCCTTGTTTTTCAGGTCAAGCATGGCTGACAGCAACCGGACATGATTACTTGCAGTCTTCTTGTCTGATTTGATGCGGGCTGCGACTGACCGCTCTTTCCAGATAAGGGCTCCCTGGAAATCTTTCATCGCTTTTAAAAGATCGCCATAGGTATCATACAAGGTACTGAGCCAGTCATCATTTTTTATGGAGACAGCCATAGGGATGCAATGATTTACAAGCAGATCCCCTGCTTTTTGAAGTTCTCCTTTCTCGATGTAGGCACATACCAGGTTATTGCATACTCCTATCTCTGGAAGGATCGCTCCCTTACCTTTGATGACGTTATAACCTTTACTGAAGAAATATATTGCTGAATCCGGGTCTTCCGGATAAGCATAGCCAAGGTTATTATAACAATCAGTAACTAATGGTTCCACACCGGCGGTGGAATTGAGGGATTTCAGTGCCTGTTTTAAAATTGTTTTTTCCCTGACTATATCATTTCTCATCTGTGCAATATTGAGCTCGGCTATGAACTTTTGCCGGGACAAGTGATGGCGGACAGCGATCCGGCATGATGAGTCAAACATCCTGTGGGCGCCAGAGGTATCGTTTACAATGAGGTTGATTAACCCGATAAAGTTGTAGCAATCAGACAATAATTCAAAATCGTTGACCTTGTTCCCAACGACAATTGCTGAATCAAAAAAAACAATCGCTAAATTGTAATTTTCGTCCTTATTGTTGAGAACACCCAACGACTTGCACAATTGAGCAATTAACCTGGTGTAATGGTAAGTCTCTGCAAGATCCAACCCCTTTCTGAGGTAATTGTAACTTGAATCCTGTTCCTTATCAAAATAGTAAGAACCAATAGCCGCATAGGCCCTGGTGTATGCATAAGGATGATCAATCGCTTTTGCGAGAGAAATGATGATTCCAGGGATCCGGCGTAGTGTATCTTTTTCGATAGGAGACTGTTCCTTGCAGAGTTGGCTGTAAAAGTTCAGGGAGTCGATAGCACTTTTCCTGGACTTCATCTCTGGTACCTCTCCGTTATGTGGAGAAGTACAAGCAGAAAACCGGATCAGCAACAAGCAAATAACAATAACAAACCCGTTCACTTGGTTGAACGGGTTTTGTTTTTTGCCGTTCTTGCTTTTGTTTTTTGAGGAGGAAGACAATACTTTAATTTTCAATAAATGCTATAATTTATTCGCAGAGCTATTCGATCCTTTCCTTTATTGCTATAATTTACAGGACATACTGACGAACCATTCCATCCCGGAAGAGGCCAATAAGACCTTCCGGATCCGGAAAGATCCAAGACGCCACAAAGAATAAACCAGCAATTAAATTGTAGAACAATAATAGTAAAAAGAATCCTTGAATACAAGGGAATCCAATATATTATATTAACAATTCATTAAAATAACATGAAGTCTCATATGAATTACAATTTTCTATGTAATAAAATGAATGTTAAAGAATTTCTTTTTAGCAGGATTTATATTTCACATAGAGCATTCATGGCGGGCGTATTGTTTCATTACCGGAAAGGGAGCTGGCGTGTTGTATAGTTTCATGCGATAACTTTATAACTTTACAGCTTGATAAACTTTATAAACACCCGATATGACCCCTGACGAACTGAAACAGAAATTCTATGAATGCTATGGATTCCCGGGAAAGGAACCACAACTCTATTTTGCACCCGGACGGGTTAACCTTATCGGTGAACATACCGATTATAATGGCGGGTTTGTGCTGCCTTGTGCAATTCAGTATGGTACATGGCTGGCAATGAGGGAAACGCCTGACGGACTGATCAGCCTGGCTTCCGCCAATGATCCCGTGAAGATCTGCATCGCAGCCGAAAACCAGCTTCTCATGCAGGAGGTTCGCTGGTTCAATTATCCCCTTGGCGTGATGGATCAGTTCGTTAAGCAGGGTAAGAAACTCAGCGGGATGGAACTCTATTTCTATGGGGATATTCCTTCCGGAGCAGGACTTTCATCTTCCGCTTCCATTGAAATGGTGACGGCCTTTGCACTTAACGATATACTGCAGGCTGGCATCGACCCGGTTGAACTTACAAAGATGGGCCAGAGAGCAGAACAGGATTTTGCCCGTGTGAACTGCGGTATAATGGACCAGTTTGCGGTAGGCCTCGGCGACAAAAATCACGCGCTTTTTCTGAATTGCCATACCTTGGAATACAAGCTGATCCCGGTACTTCTGCCGGGTTACAAATTCATCATCGCAAATACCAATAAGAAGCGCGGACTGGCAGATTCAAAGTACAACGAACGCGTTGAGGAATGCGCAACTGCTGTAAAGGCTCTTCAGCCATTCTTTGATATCACCCGGCTTGGGGAGATAAGCTTCATGGAATTTTACAAGGTCCAGGAACGGATTGAAGATGAGGTGATCCGGCGGAGAGCAAGGCATGTCATTTCCGAGAACCAGCGAGTGCTTAATGCCGTGTCCTGCCTTCTGAAAAGCGACCTGCTCCAGTTCGGGGCCCTGATGACTTCCTCGCATGAATCCCTTCGCGATAATTACGAAGTCACCGGCATTGAACTCGACACTATGGTGGAAGAGGCATTGAAGATCGATGGCGTTCTTGGTTCACGGATGACTGGCGCAGGTTTTGGCGGGTGCACCGTTACCCTGATTAAGGACAGCAGTATCGAACGCTTTATTGGAATGGTGGGTAAGAATTACCATGAAAAAACAGGTCTGACAGCAGATTTCTATGTTGTTGAAGTTTCAGACGGCATGAAAAGGTTGTAACTTAGGGGAACATTTCTAATAACCAGGTATCATGAGTAAAAAAGAGAAGAAAGAAGTCAAACAGGATAAAGGGAAAAAGAAAGAAGGAACCAACGGTACTTCTGCTGATCATGATGAGATCATCAAAGTTCCCCTTACTACGAAATATTATGAGGAAGAGCTGGTCAAACTCCAGATCGAACTGGTTAAGCTTCAGGAATGGATAAAATACAAGGGCCTCCGTGTAGTCGTTCTTTTTGAAGGTCGGGATGCCGCGGGAAAAGGCGGAACGATAAAGAGGATCACTGAAAGCCTGAATGCCCGTGTTTGCAGGGTTGTTGCTCTGGGTGTTCCCACAGAGAAAGAAAAGTCACAATGGTATTTTCAGCGCTACGTTCCGCATCTTCCCGCTGCAGGCGAGTTGGCCTTATTCGACCGCTCATGGTATAACAGGGCAGGGGTGGAGCGTGTTATGGGTTTCTGCACTGAAGATGAATACTGGGATTTTCTGAGGGCGTGTCCGAATTTTGAAACGATGCTTATCCGCTCAGGGATCATCCTGATAAAATATTGGTTCTCAGTAGGGGATAAGGAGCAGGAACGGCGTTTTAAACAGCGAATAGAAGATCCGACACGCCGCTGGAAGATCAGTCCTATGGATGTGGTATCCCGTTCGAAATGGGTGGAATATTCTAAAGCCAAGGATGAGATGTTTGCCTATACCGATACAAAACAGTCTCCCTGGTTCGTAGTTGAAGCCGACGACAAGCGCCGGGCCCGCCTCAATTGCATTTGCCACCTTCTCAGCATGATCAAATATAAGGATGTTCCGAGAGAGCCAATTGTTCTTACACCACTTGTAAAGGATAAATCCTACGTAAGGCCGCCCATGTCGGAGCAGACGTTCGTTCCGGCAGTTTATTGAACACCAAACTTAAACACCGTCACTTCTCTGAATTTCTCTCCTGGTTTTAATATGGTAGCCGGAAATTCCGGATGATTCGGAGAATCCGGGAAATGCTGTGTCTCCAGGCAGAAGCCATAGTGTTGCTTATACACCTTTCCGCTTTTCCTGTTATCGTTCCATCAGGGAAATTACCTGTATAGAACTGTATTCCCGGCTGAATCCACCGCTGTCTGAGCATCCCATACCACCTTGTCAAATCCTTTGAGTCCGCCATGAAGGGAGTTTATGTCATTGTTGACGGCCAGCGTGTATGTTTTTCCGTCAAGTGTGAACTTCCCCCGGGCTATAATCAAAGCAAGTCTAAAGGATTATTTACCACAATGGACACAACAGGTCACAATAGATTAAAGCCTTTACGGTCTTTCCGGTTAAGCTTTTTTTGCGCAGGGATAAATGCCTCAGCTATAGAAAAAGCAGCCCGGAAAAGAAAGAAAAAACCTTACTTTTGCCCCCCAAAGAAAACCATCCTCCATCCTCCGGTATGAAAAACCCATTATCAGATAAAATAATCCTCATCACCGGTGCTTCCGGTGGGATCGGGGAGGCGGCAGCGCGTGCCTTCGACAGGGAAGGAGCTTGTGTTATTCTTGCCTCCAGGAACCAGGCGAAACTTGAGTCCATTGCATGTGAAATGAAACTTGCAGGTGTGTATGCGATCGATATGATGGATGAAGCAGCAGTTAAGGAGATGATACTGAAGGTCATTGAGAAATATAGCCGGATAGATATTCTCATCAACAACGCAGCCAGCATCATCGTTTCCCCTGTGGAAACAGTAACTTCTGAGGATATGCTGAAAGCAATGCGGACGAATTTAATCGGGCCGATGGTTGCAGTTCAGACCTTAATGCCCTTCATGAAAAAGCTGGGGGGAGGACACATCATAAATATCGGTTCACCTGGCTATATGATGGGAATTCCTTATTATGCGCCCTATGTCTGCTCCAAAGCTGCAGTATCTGCCTGGACCAGGACCATGCAGGCAGAATGGGCCGGTTCGGAGATCATGGTAAGTGAATACTTTCCCGGCTACATAAAGACCGACTCAAAACCGGAATCCAGGGTGGGGGAGGTTGCCCAGGATCTGCTGATGGAGGAGAAGCAAAATTTTCTGACCCGGACTTTTGCAAAGCCGAAAACACCGGAAGATGTAGCCCGTCAGCTGATAAAACTTGCCCTGAAACCGAGGATCCTGGCTTATTCCGGATCAGGAGTCAGAATCGGGGCATTTATTTCTAATTTTGCGGGCTTCCGGCTGGGAATTGCAAAACAGATGGCGGAAACTGCAAGGACCAAAATGAATGGATCGTAAACCACAAAGGACACAAAGAAAATAAATTTCTAATTAACCTGATTTCTAAAAAATCCATTTAAACTTGCAACTTACAACTTGCAATTCGCACTAAAAACTGACCTATGCGTGAAACAATACCCTTAAAGGACCGTAAGATCGATTATCTCTACCTGGCTTTCTTTTTTCTCAATATTCTTTACATCACCTATATCGTTGATCTCGAACAGATAGTGATCAAAGATCCGGATCACTTCAGCTACCCGCTTTGGCCATTGCCATTCCTTGTGGATATGGTACACTGGTGGGGAAGCCATTTCGATCCGCTGCAATGGGCGCGGCCAACCTGGTGGAAAGCCACGATATGGCTTGATGCCCTCTTCTTCGGGCCCTATTACCTGTTTGCTATTTATGCATTTATCAAAGGTAAGGAGTGGATCCGCATCCCGACCATCATCTTCGGGTCGATCCTTTTCACGAATGTTACCATCATTATGAGTGAAGAGATCTGGGGGCCGCATGCCACGCCCCAGCTGCTGATTGTCACCCTTGCCAATGCACCATGGTTCTTTGTTCCGATCTTCCTGATCTGGAAAATGTGGAAGCAGGAGCATCCTTTTACTCGTAACGCGTGACGCATGACGCGTCATGAGGGCATTTCATTTTATGCTGTCCAGTTCGGGTTTAAGCTTTTTAACGAGTGCTTCGAATGCGGCATGTTTATCGGTGTTCACCGGGTTTGCCGGGGGAGATTCCATCTTCAGGGGATCGATGGGTGTGCCGTTTTTATATACCCGGAAGTCAAGATGCGGACCCGTAGCAAGTCCGCTGCTGCCAACAAAAGCGATCAGTTGCCCCTGTTTCACCATGGATCCTTGTTTTAACCCCTGTGCGAAACCCGAAAGATGAGCATAGGTGGTCATATAGGATGAGTTGTGGCGGATCGCGATGAAACGTCCGTAACCACCTTTCCAGCCGGCTTCAGATACCCGCCCGTCACCAAGGGCGACTACCGGGGTTCCGCTGGGAGCTGAATAATCGACACCGAAATGTGGCCGCACGATGCGAAGGATGGGATGCATGCGTGCACGGGAGAACCGTGAGCTTATTCGTGAGAAATGCAGGGGAGCTTTTAAGAACGAGCGTTCAAGACTCTCTCCGGTAGCATTAAAATAGCGTTCCCGGCCCTCCTGTTCAAAGCCAAATGCATAAAAATCCTTTCCTCCACCACTGAACACCCCCGCCAGGATCCTGCCGGTTTTGATGAACTCATCATCAACGTACATCTCTTCATAGATCAGTTTGAACTGATCACCCTTCTGAAGGGCATAAAAGTCAATGGTCCAGGCATACATATCGGCCATCGCCATTGCCAGTCCGATATCGAGTTTCTTGTCCGCGAAAGTATTCCAGAGTGAACTGTAGATAGTGCCCGAAACGGTTTTGATCTTCTTCACTACATTTTTATGATCCAGATATACTTTCAGGGAGTCGCGAAGATCATAAACAACATAGTCAAAGTCATTGATCTCGTAAATAAAATAGAGCGCCTTAAGGCTGTCGCTCTTTGTCGATATCCAGGCATACTGATTTCCGACACGGATCCTCCGCACATCAAATACTTCACGGGTATCTTTTGATATCCTGTCGATAAGCTGAGAAGGGACAAGTTTGGCCATTAGTCCCGAGAGGTTTTCATTGTGCTCAACTTCTCCGTAATGAACAGAAAGGCTGTCGATGTTGATCCGGTAAGCGAAATGATGAACGACAAGTGGCCTGGGACCAGGTAGGGGTGTACTTTTCCGGATGATAAAAAAGTAGGAAACCGGAACCAGAATAATGACGACGATTGCGATCAGCAGGACATAAAACTTCCTCATTTAACCGTGGTTAAAGCGTTATTAAAAAAGCAAAAGGATATGGATAAGCCTGGAGAACGACGATCTTCCGGTTCGAAATCCAGTTTTTGCCGCTCAAAGTTAAAAAATAATCCGGGAAGCTCTACCTGAAATGCAGCATGATCTCAACGATCTCCGGACGGTTACCGGTTCTGACGGGCGGGCCCCATGAGCCAAAACCCGAAGAGACATAGAATTGGGTATTCCCTTTCATTTTGTAACCCCAGCTCACTTCGTACATGGCCAGGGTGATATAATTCAGCGGCCAGAGTTGTCCGTGATGGGTATGCCCGGAAAGTTGAAGGTCGACACCGGCAGCGACCACATCCTCAAAATGAAAGGGTTGATGATCCATCATGATGATGGGATAATTATGATCAACGTCCTTCAGCACCTCCTGTATCGACTTTCTTTTCTGCCCTGTGAAGCGTTCCCGGTCCCGGTCGTCACGTCCTGCAATATAAAAACGGTGATCCACCAGGACGGAGGTGTCCTGTAAAACGGTAATCCCGTGTTCACGAAGGTATTTGATCGCAACCGCGGCTCCGCCTATATATTCATGGTTGCCCGGGATGGCGTAGACCCCGAACTTTGACTTCAGGTTTTTCAGGTTTTCACCCAGGTTTCTGCGGATGACAGGCTTGATATCCTCATCCACCACATCGCCTGCAAGCAAAATAATATCCGGATTCAGGCTATTGATCTTCTCCGTAAGGAAATCAGCACGGCGCTTGGCGATCAGGGTACCGAGGTGAATGTCGGAAACCATGACGATCTTCAGGTCTGGATCGCCGGTTACCTTCTTGTGGATGGTCAGATCCAGTTTCCTGATCCGGGGGAAGCGGGCATTGATGAATCCGCCAAGGCTGATAAGGAATACAAGGACCATGACTGCATAAAGTACAATGACCTTTGTCTTCGCATAATCCGTATAAAAGGCTGCCGGAAAAAAATGCAGGAAATGGTTGGTGAGTCTTGCAATATCGATGACCAGGATAGAAAGCATGAAATAAAGCATGGCGGCCAGCCAGAGCGATCCGATCCAGGTGATGACCTCGGTCATGTTGCAGGGCCAGGATCGTTCGAGGAACCTGGCAAGGATGAAAGAGGCGGCCTGCACCCAGAAAAGCACGATGAAGACCGTTTTCCATGACGCGTCCTCTGGCACGGCCTGCATGGCCCGGTGAAAGATGAAGTAGTTTGCCAGTCCGTAGACCGTAGTTACGATGAGAATGAATATGAAAAATTGTGAGGTTTTCAAAGCTTGTGAATTAGGCCCCGAAATTAGGATTTTTAACGCTATTTCAGGCAAAGAATCAGGAGGTAACGAAATGATTTATAAATTTACGGGTATAAACGAACAAACATGAACACCACCTTTGTACTATCATGGATCGATTATGCCATCATGCTCATCTATTTCGCCTTTGTACTTGGCATCGGCTGGGCGCTTAAACGGTATATGAAAGATGCCAGTGCTTTCCTCGAAGCAGGACGATCTATGCCCGCCTGGGTAGCCGGACTTGCATTTATCTCCACCAACCTGGGTGCTCTGGAAGTGATGGGGATGACCGGATCCGGGACAAAGTACGGAATGCTGACTACTCATTTTTACTGGATCGGGGCTATCCCGGCCATGGTCTTCCTTGCCCTGTTCATGATGCCTTTTTATTATGGTTCCAAGGCCCGCTCGGTTCCGGAGTACCTTAAACTCCGTTACGACGAAAAGACGCGCGGATTAAACGCAATCCTCTTTGCAGTCATGACCATCCTTGCCTCCGGCATATCGATGTATGCGCTGGCGATTCTTATGGAAAAGGTGCTGGGCTGGAACTTCCATCTGAGCCTGATCCTCTCTGCCACCATCGTACTGGCATACACATACCTGGGAGGACTTTCATCAGCAATCTATAATGAGGTGCTGCAATTCTTCATCATTGTGATTGGCCTGCTTCCCGTCGTCTTCTTAAGTCTGAAGGATGTAGGCGGTTGGCATGGGTTACAGGAACACCTGGCGCCCATTGTTTCTTCAAAAGGATTTGCCGCTGATACCTGGACCACCACATGGAAATATACAGGTTCTGCAAAAGCCAACCCGCTGGGAGTGGAGTGGTACGGGATCTTTGCAGGTCTCGGCTTCGTGCTCTCCTTCGGCTACTGGTGCACCAATTTCCTGATCGTCCAGCGGGCCATGTCAGCCGAATCCACTACGGCTGCGCGCAACACCCCCCTTATCGGCGCCCTGCCGAAAATGTTCATACCTTTCCTGATCATCGTACCCGGCATTGTTGCCCTGGTCCTTATGAATACACCGGATAAGAACTTCTCGCTTCCTTTGAATGCCGCAGGGCAACCCATATACGATTACACCATCATTATGCTATTGCAGCACTACCTGCCTGCCGGGGTGCTAGGACTTGGAATCACAGCCCTGCTTGCCTCCTTCATGTCCGGGATGGCAGGCAATGTATCGGCCTTCAACACGGTATGGACCTATGATATTTACCAGAGTTATATCCGCCCCGTAACAGGGGATAAGGCAAGTGATGACAAACATTACCTCTTCATCGGAAAGATGGCGACGATCTTCGGCGTGGTGGTCAGTATTGCGGCGGCCTATCTTGCCAGCATGTTCGGCAATATCATGGATTTCCTCCAGACAATTTTCTCAATGGTAAATGCCCCTTTATTCGCCGTGATCTTCCTCGGGATGTTCTGGAAAAGGACAACAGGCCATGCGGCATTTACCGGCCTGCTGGCAGGATTCTTTATTGCCCTGATTCATCACGGGATCACATTCCCGGAGGGGGCCGATACCCTGGTCAAAGGTGGCTGGATCTGTAAGATGCATGCATACCCTGTTGAGATGGCCCAGAATTTCTGGACAGCCATCTATGCATTTTCCACAAGCCTGGTAGTAACAGTTGGACTTTCACTGCTCACAGTGCAGAAAAAGTCGGTGGAAGAGTTGAAAGGTCTCGTTTATTCCCTTACGCCCAAACTTCGTGAGGAAAAGGTGGCGTGGTACATGCGTTCAACTACGCTGGCGATCCTTGTGCTGTCAATTGCAACAGTTTTAACAATCTTATTCTGGTAAATCTCTGATTATGGGAATTGATATAAAACTTCCGATCGGCCTGATGTTCACGATACTCGGTATCCTTCTGACCATCTATGGCCTCTTAACAAACGGCGACAGCGTCCTGTACAGCCGTTCCATGCAGGTCAACGTCAACCTGTGGTCGGGACTGGGCATGCTGGTCTTCGGTTTAGTCATGCTTTTTCTTGCATACGCACAACGGAAATCAAAAAAATAGAACCATGACTCATATAGAGCGGGCTTTTTTAAAGTCGCCCATCGGTTACATTGAGGTTACCTGTTCCGAAGCAGGGCTCCGGACTTTAAGTTTCCTCGACTTCAGGGTTAAGATCCAGAAAACACCCCACAAACTTGTGGAAGTAGTGCGGCAGTTGAAAGATTACTTCGACGGCAAGCTGCTGGCATTTGACCTGCCCCTCGATCCGGAAGGATCCGAATTCCAGAAAAAGGTGTGGAAGGAGGTTGCAAAGATCCCGTTTGGCAAAACGATCAGCTACCAGGATCTTGCAAAGAAGGTAGGCGACCCGAAAGCCTTCCGTGCAGTTGGGGGTGCCAACGGAAAAAATCCCTTGTCGGTGATCATCCCCTGCCATCGCGTGATCGGGGCCAACGGCCGGCTCACAGGCTATGAATTCGGTCTCTGGCGAAAGAAATGGCTGCTTGAGCATGAGAACGCATTTTTACAGAAAGACCTTTTCTATAAGGGAGTCTGATGGACAGAAGACAGAGGACAGAAGGCGGAAGTCAGACATCAGACATCAGACATCAGACATCGGACATTAGGGATGGAGAACGTTTTGAAATAGTATGGCTGTTGACGTTAAACTTTTAAAACAATATCAGACTGAGAATGAAATACGGTTATTTTTTTTTATTGAGTTTTATTATCCTTACCGGTACCCCAGGATATTCCCAACTGAGATCCATAAAACCTGAAACGCCTGCATCGCTTTCAATTCATTCCCTGCTTGCCGTTGAAAAATCAGAAGTCACACTGCACAAAACCCTTCCTTTTTTCTCTTTGCTGCTCGACAGCATGTCTGTCAATTCAGCATCATTGCAGTCGGAAGTTATAAAGAAGGAGACATCCTTTAGCCTTAACGACGACATTAAGTGTGTGATGATTCCTGATGCCAAATGCCGGATGGGTTTGCATTATATGATCCGGTTTACCAATTACGGCAAAAGCGATCACAAAATTGAAAACCTTGTTCCGCTGGGTCAGGGGCCGGAAAAGGTTTATATTACTGCAGCTGGTTCAATGGCATGGCCGGGGTATCTTACCCGTGCACAGCTTTACAGGCCGGGCTATGCACCGGTCGGGGTAATCCTTCCGGATAACGCCTGGCACCTTGGTTTCTGCGATGTGGTTTTAAATGATACACTTTCCATTACCGGCCTTGCACGTCGTGACCGGCGTGACACCCTTCGCTCCACGGTCAATCGTTGGGCTGTTACACTGAAACCTGGCGGATGGGTGGAGTACAATATCTATTTTGATTTACATAAGGGCGACTGGCATACAGGGCTGAAGATGATGTTTCACGATCGCTGGTTGTACGATCTCCCATCATTTGATAATAGCCTGTTTGAACGTGCCGACCTGAAATGGATGCAGAATTCCTGGCTGATGCTTTTGCAGTTTGCCTGGGATGAAAAGTATTATGACAAAATGGAAAAGAAGTACAATTTTTATTTTTCCTTCTTCGAAAATGACTCACTGACTGGAGGGTATGATATTTTTACCCTATGGCCAACCTGGCCACGGCTAGGTCTGGATCAGCGAAACCAATGGGACATGTACAGGGATCTTCCGGGCGGTACCAGGGAGCTCGGCCGGCAGGCTGAATTTCTCCATAAGAAAAACAGGAAGTACTTCATCTCCTATAACCCTTGGGATGAAAGCACCAGGAATGAGAACCACCTTAAAGGGGTGGAGGATCTTTTACGTGCAACCAATGCAGACGGCGTGGTCCTCGATACACGGGGGGCTTCTGGCAGAGAGCTGCAGGCAACAGCCGATCGGGTAAAACCTGGTATTATTTTTTACAGTGAAGGGATGGCCGTACCCAAAGACATGCCAGGGATCGTCTCAGGAAGGGTTCATGACGCGATCGTGATGGCGCCTCCCCTGAACCTTAATAAGCTTATCAAGCCTGATTTTGCCATCTTTCGGGTGCTTCAGCCTGCCGATGACCGCCTCCACCGCGAAGTTGCGATCGCCTTCTTCAATGGCTGCGGAGTTGAGATCAATACCATGAAACCTGCCCGCCCCGCATGGATGAAAGATGAGCTGGATTTCCTGGGCAAAACAACAAAGATTCTTCGCGAAAACAACCAGCTCTTTCATAACGAACTATGGGAGCCGCTGATCCACACCATGACAGACAGCATCTATGTGAACCGTTGGGAAACGAACGGGAAAGTGCTTTATACGATTTACAGCAACAAGGCCGGAGGATATCAGGGGCCTCTTTTCGGGATCACCGGCATGCCTGAAGATCATCACTGTGTTGACCTCTGGAATCACCGTCCGGTCGATCCCATAAAGAAGAACGGCAAATACATAATGCCGGTGTCTGTTGAATCCTTCGACCCTGCTTTCCTAAACAGCAGGAGAGAAGGTGTTCCCGGATGTATTGCAATCCTGCCGATGTCTCTGACGGTTACCTATAACCACGATTCACTCAGCTTTAAAGCCAGCTCGGGGGATAAAATCGTTATCACAGGTGAAAATCCGACCTATCATTCAAAATCATTCAAATTTTCAGCCTTCGGCAACAAGATACCCTGCCATACCTATTTCCCCGTCAATACTGAAAAAATTGTAGTACAGCTTTTCAGTAAGGATGAATTGATCGATGAACGGGTGATACTCCTGAACAATGCCAGACCGCTGCTTATCTCGGCTGTAACAAAAACCCCCACCGCGGGGACGGTTCCGGATGGAATGGTGGAAATTCCTGCAGGCACCTTCCGCTTTCACACTCAGCGTGACCCGAAATCACAGGATCCCTTTATCGCTCTGCCCGATCACTCAGACACCACGACATTGCAGATGAACAGATTCCTGATGGATAAATACCCAATAACAAACAGGCAGTGGAAACTCTTTATCAAGCTTTCCTATTACTGGCCGGCCGATACCACAAATTACCTGAAACACTGGATACATGGGGAGATCCCGGAAGGACAGGCGGAATACCCCGTTGTATACATCAGTACTGAAGATGCAAAGGCATATGCCCGCTGGATGAGCAAACGTCTGCCAACCGAAGCTGAATGGCAGTATGCCGCGCAGGGCAGCGATATGCGGAAGTACCCCTGGGGTAACAGTATGGATTCCACAAAGTGCAATTATAACCTGAATCACACAACTGAGGTCACAGCCTTCAGATCAGGCGCCAGTCCCTTCGGTGTGGAAGATATGATCGGAAATATATGGCAGATGACCAATGATGTATACCGTATCGGAAGCTATTATTACACCATGATCCGGGGCGGAAGCTATTATCATCCTGACTCCAGTGAATGGTATATTACCGGGGGGCCACTCCCGGCAAATCACCCGGAGATCCTCTTGCTGGTTTCTGAAGGAATGGACAGGAACGGAACGGTTGGGTTCCGCTGTGTTAAGGATCTTCCGTGACGCGTCACGCTTTACGCATTACGTTTTTTATCAATATCTGAATAGCCACGCATCCTTAAAGGTCTTCTTCACCTCCCTCAGGGCACTGTCGGCTTTACCCTTTTCTGAAAAATCCATGATTGACAAACGGAGTTTGTTGTTGCGGTCAAGGAGTTTAGCTTCGGGATAGCCCTGGCTGATAATTGTGGACAGGCTCTTTTTCATTTCTGCCATCGGGAACTGGCTCTTCACGATGATGAAGTAATTTCCCTCAGTTGGTGTCCCTTTACCGGCTTCTTCAACGGGTACAGGCACTTTTAGAGGCTTTGGCACGGCATTCAATGAATCCTTTTTTTGTTCCGGCTTTTTGATCTCTTTCTTCGGCTTCGGCTCCGGCTTGCCTTTCTTTGCAGGGGGAGGCGGGGGAGGGGTAACGCTGTCACCGGGCTGGGGTTCGGTCTCTGCT
>Ga0118677_10001682_pt1 | contig 46158 bp, 40 predicted proteins | sample AliMusrvi5mmetaG_FD_86154 | JGI IMG/M metagenome (GOLD analysis project Ga0118677, IMG submission 86154) | reverse complement strand
GTCAAAGCGTTGTTAACAAAAGTACAAGATGATACACCTTTTTACGAAATCTTGTCACGATGCTATTCAAGAATATATGTTTCTATGTTTGTAGATGGAAAAAATTCGCAACAAAGTTGAACAACGAATAAAAATTCGTACATCGACTCTGGAAAACGTCGAAGAAGTTTCGGGATTGACAGAATCTGGTGAGGTTGAAGAACCGCCAGTTGTCTCTGGCACCCAACCAACTTCCAATACTAATGATAGAGGACGTTTCAATGTGGGCATTAGAGGAGCTAACCCAAGCAGAGGAAGAGGCAGAAGACCTTTTGTGAGACAAACCGGTGAGAGTGATCCATATGATATGTTCTCTGCACCTCTAAATATCTACGAGAACCAGGTGTTACCGATAGGTATACATAACCTTTCGAAAAGTTTTAGACCAAATTTGGCCACCATTCGAATTTTATCGTTGGGCACAAAATTTATACCTAAACGGAAATTCGAAAAAAGAAACGACACATTTAAATATTTTAACGACTTCATTAGAAGAATGCATAATAAGGTTTACTTCACGGAAACTAAACCAGGGGTATTTGAAAGGAATGCTAGGTTTAAACTCAAAACTAACTTTGTAGCGAACATCAAATATAAAGAAATAGATTCGATTATTTATCTCTTTTTTAGAAATAATTCTAATTTATATCATTTTTAAATCAGACATTTTTATCTGATTTTAAGGCATATAACATTTAAATATTTTTTGATTAACAATATCATTAAAACAAAGGATTCAGAATCCTTTCAGGAGTAAGGGAAAGATAAGAAAACAAGCCATCCAAATCAAAAAGTAAAGTTTTAAGGGCTTCAAAATCGTGTCGGCAACCCACCGACTTTGAAATAATCTGGTTGAGTTCTGTGGCAAGGTTTCCCGACAAGGTCATTTCTGTGATCAATCCATGTTCAACCATCAACCCAATTTGCATAGTACACGGTGAAGTCTTCATGGTGTTCTTAAACCTGTAACGCGGTGAGTAGCCAAAAATCCATTCCCAGGTCTGGTATTTTTCTATACTGAGTTTTTGAATTGCTTCCAGATCCGCTGATGTTGGAGTATAAACCAAAGCCTCTGTGATATTTTTCCCGATTTTGTGGAACAAGATATCCGTAAATTCTTCCACAGACATTGGAATGGACAGATAATCAGCAATGTTGGCCACTTCACTGCGGTTTGACTTCACCGCCTTGTCTTCGTATTTCGACAAATCAACTTTCAGCGCTCCCCTCAGGACTTCCAGATGACTGTTGAACAGCAGGGTCCCATGATGCAGTACCCTGTTTTTATGAATATGCTCTGCATTGCCGGAGATCTTTTTGCCCTCAATCAGTAAATCGTTGCGACAGGTAGTGTAAGCTTCAATGCCAATAACCTTTAAAGCATCAATTATCGGTCCTGTAAAGACCTTGAAACTAACATCCGAAATCTTATCCACAGTCCGTATAAATGTAAAATTTACATTCCCCCGGATCGTGAAATTTGGTGCCTCCGCCTGAAAACCTTCGGGTCAGCAAATCTTATTTTGCAGAAAACACAGCAAGTTGTATTAAATTGGGTTATGTCAACTTATTTTTGGATAATTTGAGCAATATTAAACTCCATAATTGCGTTGTATCTTCCATGAAAATATTTACGGTATGCCTTTGTTTACTTAAGTTATGGCATTATTCAATGAATGTATAAGTGCTGAAATATGAAACATCGATACCGCTTTTGGATGATCATCATTCTTTTTTATTCTTTTATAATCTATTCTAAAGAAACCACTGCACAGGTTTCAGTAAAGGGAATCCCTGAAAGTTTTAATCTGAACCTTAAGAAAGCAATAATTATTCCTGTACTTCAATTGGATTCTGTCCATGTACAAAGTATGCTTGAAGAGGACAATAAATTCAGAATTGATAACCGATATGGCGTCATTCAAACCTGTTCCGTCAATATTAAAGAGGAAGGTGTAAAAATCGAAATCCCCGGTAAGGGAACTATCTGGCAATATCAGGTTGAGTCGAAGGATGCCTTTTCTCTGGGTATCTTTTTTAAAAGGTTTTACCTTCCTAAAGGAGCCAGCGTATTTATTTATAATACTTCAAAATCCCTACTAAGAGGGGCGTTCACACAACAGAACAACAATACCGGCCACCGGCTGCCTGTCGCAGAATTCCAGGGAAAGAATCTGATTATTGAATACTTTGAGCCATTATCAGCTGATTTTTCAGGAGAACTGGAATTGGGGTCTGTTTCTCAGTCATACGTCAATTTTCAAAGTGTTGCATCTACCCGTATCGGGATAAATTGTTCACAGGGGAGCAATTGGCAGGAAGTAAAACACTGCGTCTGCCTGATGACATTTAATGATACATACTATTCGTATTTTTGTACCGGAGAACTGATGAATAATACCAGAAAAGATGAAACTCCATACTTTTTGACGGCCAATCATTGCATAAATTCTGAAATCGTAGCCCACACCCTTGTAACCTACTTCAATTACGAAAATTCTACCTGTACCTCCAACGATGCTTCACAATTCCAGTCCTTATCAGGTGCAACATTAAAGTCAGAAAATTCTTTTTCTGACTTTTCCTTGCTATTGCTAAATGAATATCCTGGAATAGATTACAATCCCTTTTATGCCGGATGGAACGCCAGTGGAAGCAATCCCAATTCGGGGGTATGTATTCATCATCCGGATGGAACTGCCAAGTGTATTGCTATCGATACCAATCCTATAATCAGCTATGACAGTGTCACTCAATGGACAGATGGTAACAGCAATCAAACAACGACAACATCAGCCAATACACATTGGATGGTAGAATTTAATCAAGGGAATACAGAGGTCGGTTCTTCGGGCAGCCCATTATTTGACGAAAATAAACATGTAGTTGGTCAGTTACATGGAGGTTCGGATGCAATGTCCTTATATGGTAAATTTTCACTGTCGTGGAATTACTCATCCCTTACTAACAGACAACTGAAACACTGGCTTGATCCTGATAACACAGGTAAGATAATTCTTGACGGAATTAGGCAGAAAGCCCCGCAATCTAACTTTATAGCAGAAATTCAGGAAGTATGTTTAAACACACCCATTCTGTTTACCGATGAAAGCGAAGATAACCCTACCGCATGGCTGTGGAAAATTCAACCTTCTTCGTACAGTTTTGCCAATGGAACTGACAGTACATCTGAAAACCCCCAAATCATGTTTTTGAAAGAAGGCATTTACTCCATTAGTCTTAACGCGTCAAATAAATACGGAAGCAATACAATGACTCAGGCAAATTATATCATGGCAACCAGCAAAATTAATGTCAGATTCCTTCAGGCCGGCACTGACAGTGTGGTTTGCGGTTGTGACCTGAATTCATTTCCTTTGATTGCCTATGGCGCCCTCAACTATGAGTTTAATGTTTCGGAAAAAGCCTTGATTGATACTAAAATTAGTTCCGACACCTTATTTCTTTCCCTGAATAAATCAGCCATAGGAGGAAAATCATTCAACACCTGGGTTAAAGTCGTTGGAACAACCGGAACCTGTACCAGCTCCGACAGCATCTTGTTCCATGTCATTGTTCAGCCAAACGACAATGTAGCCAATGCGGCCAAACTATCATTGGGAAGGAACACCGGGTACTCCAATCATTGTGCATCTGTAGAGTCGAATGAACCCTATCCCCCATCATCTGGCTGTCTGGTCAGTAATAACTGGTGCCCGGATCAAACCAATAGCGGCAGCGTTTTGAATAATTCAATCTGGTTTACTTTTACCGCCCCTTCCAATGGCCTGCTCACTATCAATACCAGTGGCTTCGACGATCAGATTGCCATCTACAGTGCCTCCTCGCCTGGTTCCATTTTATCAGGTAACTCAATTCAGTATAAAATTCTTGCAGCTAACGACAACCGTTCCGCCACGGATAATACTGCCCAGATTGTTGACCTTACCCTTGATCCGGGAAAACAATACTGGTTGCAATTGGATGGAAACAATGCTGCTTATGGCGATGCTGTTATTGATCTTATCAGTAATTCCATTGAAGTATATCCCAACCCTTCGACGGGTATTTTTTATCTTATCATCTCTACCCCAACGACTGAAATAGCTGATGTTGCAGTCTATGATTTGCAAGGCCGAAAATTGCTTGAAAAACAATACACGACTAGTTTAACTTCTGATAAATTTAGTCTCGATTTATCGGGATATGCCAAAGGGATGTACCTGATAGATGTCAAAATCAACGGTTCTAATCTTAGCAAAAAAGTTATCCGTCGGTAGTAAATTCCATGAATATGTCACTTATGTTTCAAAACAAACTCATTGCCAACTCATCTTTTGTCCACCCCATCTCCTGAAATCCATCATCCGTCGCTTCAAGTGCAGCTTTCACCACTTCAAGGTCGTGGCGGCAACCAACCAGTAGCCCTGAAACTTTTTGGCCAAATTCTTCCGGAAATGTTCCCGATACAGATACTTCCACCAAAAGGCCACACGAGATTAATAAATTGACGTGAATCTCGCCCTTCTCTGTTTTCATTGTATTAGTATACCGGTATTTCGGAGAATAGCCAAAGATCCAGTCCCAGGTCCTATATTTCCCGACGGAAAGCTTTTGAATAGCTTCCAAATCTTCAGAAGCAGGTTGATAAATCCGGAAATCCGGAAATCTATGACTGATTTCACTGAAAAGAATATCGGTAAATTCCTCCACTGACATGGACATGGATAAATAATCAGCAATATTTGCCACTTCACTGCGGTTCGACTTCACCGCCTTGTCTTCATATTTTGACAAATCAACTTTCAGTGCTCCCCTCAGGGCCTCCAGATGACTGTTGAACAGAAGGGTCCCGTGATGCAGTACCCTGTTTTTATGAATATGCTCGGCATTACCGGAGATCTTTTTGCCCTCAATCAGTAAATCGTTACGACCGGTTGTGTATGCATCAATGCCAATAACCTTTAAAGCATCAATTATCGGCCCTGTAAAGACCTTAAAACTGACATCCGATATCTTATCCACAGTCCGTATAAAAGTAAAATTAACATTCCCCGGATCATGAAAGACAGCGCCACCTCCGGAAAGCCTTCGGGCAACGGGAATCTTGTTGCGCTGAACGAACTCATGATTAATTTCGGCCAGCGCGTTCTGATGCTTTCCAACAATCACCGAAGGACAACTACGCCAGAGAATGAAAAAATCTTCCTGAAAGTTCTTCAGAAAATACTCTTCAGCCGCAAGGTTAAAATACGGGTCGTTATTCGGTTGATTGATGCACCAGGTATTCATACCTGCAAAAGTAAACCAAATATTAAGAATTTGAAAAAGAAGTTGATCCTCAACCAGGGCAAACGCATTTAAAAAATGCTGTTTATGCCAAATGCTCCCCTTGAAGCTCAGTAGGTCAACCAAAGTGATAATTAGCTACATTTAAATATGCAATGCCGAAAGGTCCGTTCCCGACACTAAACCGTATGGCTGGACCTTGAACAGAAGTTAAGGAGCTCCTGTTAATCGGATTCCCACAAAGTTATACCAAGGTCACTACTTGTGTGCTTCTTGTGTGCATATGCTGTGCTTCTTGTGTGTTTAGAAACTTTCTAAGCACACAAGAAGCACAGCATATGCACACAAGAAGCACACAAGTAGTGAGCCGAACACCACTCCTTTAAAGCCCATTGGTAATCTGTGGACAACACTTCCCAGCTTCCGGATTTGGGAATAGGGAAAATTGATACTAAAGATATCTATTCCTTAAGAATATGTAAGGGGAAAAAGCTCACAGGGGTGCTTGTGGCAAAATGGTATTTTCTAAATGCGTTTGCCCTGGATCCTCAACAAGTATCCAATCAGGAAAATCACATGAATGAAAGAGAATTCTTTGCAGATTGAAAAGGGATTGAGAAGGGATCTCCTTTTATTATCTGGCTTCTATCTGGCTTGCATCTGGCTATTAATGGTCATTTTTGAGACAGATAGAAATCAATCATAAATCAAATTATAAAGCGCAAACCCCTCACAATTCCTACCCGTATACCTTCCGTGTAAGTCGAAAGTAAAATGGAATAATCAAACCTTACAACTCCAGTTGTATGCCAATCGTAGGCAGTACCGTTCCCGAGGTATTTTTTACAGTCCGAAGGATATACCGCGTTCCATTATCGGTGGTCATGAAATTGCCGCTGGGATCAGTTTCACGCACCAGGATATCCGGCGATTGTGATTTGAAATTATACAGGTTTTGAATGTCGAGGTAAAACTTCAGGGTCATCCGTTTCAGGTAATAGGCTTTGTCAACACGCACATCCAACTGATGAAATGCCGGGAAACGAAGTGTGTTGAGTTTGGTATAATCGAGGTAAGGTCCGCCCTGAAGATTCCAGGCAGTAATCAAAGTCGAGCGGTTCATGTCATAGGGTGTGTAAGGCAATCCGCCGACATGACGGAAACGTGTACCAATCTGCCAGCCACGTTTAAGCGCAGCACTTGCTGTAAGGCTAAGGATATGCTTGCTGTCCCAGGCAGAAACGATATAGTTATTACTGCCGTCCTGGAATTCACTTCGAACCAGGGTATACGACAAATTCAGGTTATAACCTTTTGAGGAACTGATGCGGGCCTGAAACTCTGTTCCGTAAGCTCTGCCCTGTGACGAGGAAGTGACTTCTTCATCGCCGATCACCCCAAAATCGGCACCCTTGTTGGCCAGAGAAATGCCGTCCTTTACCGAAAATGGATAATGCTGGTAATTCTTTAGAAATCCCTCGATTGAAAACTGCATGGCAGTCTGTGGTTGATATTCCACACCCAGGATATAATGATCTACCGAAATGTATTTCAGATCATTGGTCTTATTCACAAACTGGTCGTTCTGCTTATATCCAAGCGTAGTATAGGCTGGAAGCTGATCGTAGCGCCCAGTATTCGCATTCAGGCTCCAATGTTCGGTAAGCTTGTATGACGCCGAAACCCGGGGCGAAAACTGATTGAGCAAATTATTCATTTCTGAAGAATAGTTGTTCGCATCCATCCTGAACCCTGCCGAAAGTGTCAGCCGTTCATCCAGGTAAGCGTGACTGATTTGTCCAAACAGGCCGTATTTCATTACATTAAGCGTGGTATTATAGTTGATATTCTGCAACTCTCCTGAATAAAATCGCTTCTGAAAAGTAGTATTGGTGTAACGTGCAAAATCAAGATCCACTCCCAGAACCACTTTGTAATCATTCATGCGGATATTGTCTTCCAGCCTGATCCGGTTCTCGAGCTCCTGTGAGGCATAGTCAAGGATCTTATTGTCTGGCGAACTGTAATCGTTTTCCAGATATTTGGTAATCGTATTATTCAGCCGGCTTTGACTGACAGCCACGGTCTGGTAACTATTCTTTCTGAAATGCTTATAGACTATACCAAACGTATAACTCCACTGATCATTGACGGGAAGCTCACTCAGGATATATTTCTGCTGATCATCAGGATTCCTGATGCCCAGGTTCAGTGCATTCTGATCAATGGCACCCAGGCCTATAAAAGTGAGTTCATTCTTGGCATCAAAGCGTGTTTTGACCTTAAACTGCATGTCATTAAACGTAGGCAGGAAAGGCAGTTTCAGTGCAGTGAACAGCAGCTTCAGGTAGGAACGTCGAACAGACACGATATACGTTGTTTTTTCACCCAAAGGACCATCCAGGGTACCCGATACTTCAGATGCCCCCAATGTACTTCTGAATTTGAGCTTATCGGCATTCCCATCGACCTGCGAAAACTCGAATACACCGCTGAGGGCATTGCCACGGTCAGCCGGGAATGCTCCTGAATAATAATTCACCTCACGTATAAAATCAGCATTCAGAATACCGACAGCTCCCCCAGATGCACCCTGAGTGGCAAAATGGTTGATGTTAGGGACTTCGATCCCGTCAAGATAAAACCGGCTTTCAGATGGACCACCGCCACGGATAATGATATCGTTTCGAAAAGAAGGCGATGAAAGCACTCCGGCGTAGGACTGAATTACTGCTGAAATATCACGGTTGGCACCAGGACTCTTTTCTATTTCAGCAATGCCTATAGTCTTCAGGGATACCGGGCTTTCTTCCGTCTTTCGAAATGGTGATGTAGTCACTGTAACTTCGTCAATCTGTGTATCCTGAACCTCCATTTTTATTTCAAGGAAAGCCGCTTTAGCGTTACTTACCTCGATTTGCGATGAAAGTACATTCCGATAGCCAACGAAGGTAGCCTCAATACGCACAAATCCGGGAGCAAGACCCTGAATCTGAAAGTTGCCGTTATCATCGGTAGCCGCACCTATATTCGTACCCGAAACAATGACGTTAACAAACGGGAGAGGTTCATTGCTCATGGCGTCAGTTACACGTCCCTTTAATACCGCTTGCTGGGCAAACGTACCATATTGTATGCCTGCAAAAAAGCAGGCCATTAGTATCAATTTTTTCATTTACAGCTTTGTTTGATTAAATCTTGTTCAACTGATTGAACGCAAAATTAAACAAGATATCCACGTATAAGTTTAATCGTCCCGTTTGTTTTTTATAAGTTTGCCTAAAATAAAGTCTATGAGATTGGTGATTCAAAGGGCAAGCTCAGCTACGGTAAAGGTAGATCATTCGATCGTTTCCCGGATGGATAATGGACTATTGATTCTTGCCGGAATTGAAGAAGCCGATACTTCGGAAGACATCGACTGGCTGGTAAAAAAGGTCTGTCAGCTAAGGATATTCAATGATTCGGAAGGTGTGATGAACCTATCGGTACAGGATGTTAGCGGTGAAATCATTGTAGTCAGCCAGTTTACCCTTCATGCCAGCACCAGAAAAGGAAACAGGCCTTCCTACATACGTGCGGCACGTCCCGAAACAGCAATTCCTCTATACGAACAACTTGTTTCAGAATTTAATAAAGCACTTGGGAAACCTATTGGGACAGGAGTTTTTGGAGCTCATATGGAGGTCTCGTTGATCAATGACGGACCGGTAACGATTATATTGGATTCGAAGAATAAGGAATTTTAGTCATTAGGAAAGAGGAATAAGGAAAAAGAAAACTGTTATTTTAAGTGTCTTTACTCTTTCCTTTTTACTCTTTACTAAAAACATTGATTTTTAAGTAATGGCAACAATTAACTTACCTTTGCACTCAAATAATCAACATATGGACAAAGCTAAAATCACTCTTCCCGAAGCGCAGCAGATGGTTGATCAATGGATTAAAACTATTGGTGTCCGTTATTTCAGCGAGCTAACCAATCTGGCCATCCTGACGGAAGAAGTTGGGGAACTGGCCCGTATCATGGCCCGTACCTATGGTGACCAGTCGTTTAAGAAATCGGACGAAGGAAAAGACCTTGGAGACGAAATGGCTGATGTCCTTTGGGTATTGATTTGCCTGGCCAATCAGACCGGCGTGGACCTGAATGAGGCCTTTCTGAAAAACATAGAGAAAAAGACCCTCCGCGATAGCGAAAGGCATAAGAATAATGAAAAGCTGAAATAGTAAGTTTCAAGTTCCAGGTTCCAGGTAGTGCTTCGAACCTGGAACCTGGAACCTGGAACCTGAAACTTTGAACTTGAAACTTTGAACTTGAAACTTGAAACTTTATACTCCTTGATATGATCATCGAAACATGCCCTTTATCCGTTGAAGATATCCAGTCGGAACTGGAAGAAATAAGAGAGATTGCTGTAAAGAACAATACGAAGAAAATGTATGAGTTAGCGCTTTCGTGCATCGATTTGACTACCCTGAACTCTACTGATACGATCAGTTCGGTCACCGTCTTTACCGAAAAAGTGAATCAATTTCCGGAGGCATTTCCCGGAATAAGCAATGTGGCTGCAATCTGTGTGTATCCAAACATGGCGCATACGGTGAAAAGCACACTGAAAGTTCCGAATGTTAGAATTGCAGCGGTAGCAGGAGGCTTTCCCTCATCGATGACTTTTACCAAGATCAAGATTGAAGAAGCACAGCTATCCGTAGTTGCCGGAGCCAACGAAATTGACATTGTATTGTCCTTATGGTCCTTTCTGGAAGGTCACTATGAAACCTGCCTTACAGAAATTTCTTCCATTAAAAAAGCAATCGGTGATGCTCATTTGAAGGTTATTCTTGAATCAGGAGTGCTATCTGTCGATCAGATCTGGCAAGCCTCTATCCTTGCAATCGAAGCTGGTACTGATTTTATCAAGACATCTACAGGCAAACTTCCACAGGCTGCTTCCCCGGAAGCCGCATATGTGATGTGCCTTGCCATCAAACAGCATTACGAGGAAACAGGTATAAAGGTTGGATTTAAGGCTGCGGGTGGGATCGTAACTCCTGAAGATGCGGTACTTTACCTTAATATAGTTCAGGAAATACTGGGTAATGACTGGTTAACACCTCAACTGTTCAGGATTGGAGCAAGCCGTTTGGCAAACAATCTGCTTGAAAAGATTACAGGTAAACCCGTAAAACATTTTTAGAGCAGGGCTGTTTAAGGATACAAAAAATCAATCTTCATTAAAGACTTTTAAACATGGCACAAATTACATTAAAGGGAAACACCATTCAAACTATTGGTGACCTTCCTGCAGTTGGTACAAAAGCACCCGATTTCGTATTAGTAAAAAACGATCTTTCATCAGTCTCTCTGAAGGACTATACAGGAACACGTCTGGTCCTGAATATATTCCCAAGTCTGGATACAGGAACCTGCGCTGCATCTGTTCGTCAGTTCAACAAACTGGCTGCCGGTCTTGAAAACACAAAGGTGCTTTGTATTTCAAGAGATTTACCTTTTGCACAAGCCCGTTTCTGCGGAACTGAAGGAATCGAAAACGCCATTACCCTTTCTGATTTTGTGAGCGGACAATTTGGTAAAGACTATCACCTCTTGATTTCGACAGGGCCACTAACCAACTTGCTATCACGTTCGGTAGTTGTTCTCGACGAGAAACACCAGGTAATCTATAACCAACAGGTTCCTGAAATTACAATTGAGCCTGACTACGAAGCGGCTTTGGCTTCACTGAAGTAGATAATTGAACATTAATTTGATAGGTTTCATTTAAAGCTGTCTGCATGATGCAGACAGCTTTTTTGTTTATTGATAATCATTTAATGTTGATTTCTCAACAATAATCAGATCAGGGGTGTTTAAACAGAAAAGCAACAACTATGCACCCTGTATTACTCGAAAACATACAACAATTAGGCAAGCCCTATGCTGACCTGAATTTCCTGCTTCAATGTCTTGCAGAAGTTCTGGAAGCGAATAATGAAAAAGAATATGTAGCCTATATTCCCTGGCTCAATACACATGTTCCGTTACCACCGAATGAACAGGAGCAAAAAATCGTACATCTGTATTCTATCAGTTTTCAGTTGCTTAATTTATGCGAAGTAAATTGGGCAGTACAAAGCAGACGAAATAAACAACAGGAATCAGGAACCCAGAGTGTGAACGGAAGTTGGGCACAAACTTTTTCGGAGTTAAAGAGTTCAGGCTTTTCTCAGGAAGAAATTGTTACTGCTCTATCGCAAATAGAGGTCGAACCTGTCCTGACGGCACATCCAACCGAAGCCAAACGGACAGTGGTTCTGAAATATTACCGTGAACTGTACCTGCAGCTGGTTATGCTTGAAAACCCCATGTACACCAGCCTGGAACGCCGCCAGATACGTTCAGTAATCAAAGAGATTCTTACCCGCTTGTGGTTTATTGATGATATCTACCTTGAGAAGCCTAGGGTCGAAACCGAGCTGGATAATATGCTGCATTACCTGACCAATGTGTTTCCCGATATTTTTGAACTGCACGACCGTCAATTGATGCAGTCCTGGAAAGAGGCAGGTTTTCAACCTGAAGCTTTGCAGAATTACCAACACATGCCCGGAATAAGTTTAGGTACCTGGGTGGGGGGAGATCGGGACGGACATCCGCTTGTTACCCCTGAGATTACAAGGTACACGCTGCAAAAATTACGAACAGAAGCCTTGACTCTTGTTCGAAAGAATTTGTTTTTACTGGCTGACAGTCTGAGTATTTACACTTCTGATAGTACTTTAACTGACGATTTCAGGCAAGCAAAGAATCAACTGACCAGACAAATACTGGGCATTGCTGAAAACACCAGATTTCTGGCAGCAGTAAGAGAACCATTTAAACAATATGTCTTCTTACTGATTGAGAAACTGCCTCTTAAACAAGAATCTTTTTCTGGAAATAATACGCTTTCACAGAACGAATGGGCTTACACCAATTCAGCACAATTATTGGCTGATCTGGAAAAGTTACTTATTGCCCTGTCATTATGGGGAGCGCCAAAACTTGCCATTAATGAAGTGAATAAAGCCTTGCGTTTCGTGAAAAGCTTTGGGTTCCACCTGGCTCACCTGGATATCCGTCAGAACAGTGAGTATTACCAAAAAGCCTTTACCGGATTGCTGGAAGACCTTGACAACTCAAACCATGCATTAAACGAAGATGGTTCTGTAGATAAAACTTTTCTGCTTCATGAATTAAAACTGTACCGTCCTTTTACTCACAGCTATTCAGGGAGTATTGCTGAAACAAAGGATACTTTGGGATATTTAGGTGTTTTGGCAGAACATATCCAAAATTACGGACCAAATGCCATCGGGTCACTCATCTTAAGCATGACCCGCAAAGTCGAAGATTTATTTACCTTTTATCTGTTGGCAAGGGAAGCCGGTCTGTTTATAAAAACAGCCTCAGGGCCTGCCTGTCCGGTACCTATCGTTCCCTTGTTTGAGACCATCGATGACTTGCATCGTGCACCCGCCATAATGGACGAATTTCTGTCACACCCCATTACCCAAAATACCCTGAGAATGCAGATGCAGCGAAAAGGATATTCCCGTCCCGTTGCCGAAGTAATGATTGGATACAGTGACAGCAATAAGGATGGCGGTATCCTGTCAAGTCTGTGGCACTTATACGAAGCTCAGTATGAGCTGGCGGCTATTGGCCGAAAACACAATGTCGATATCCGCTTCTTTCATGGCAAAGGAGGTAGTATCAGCCGTGGTGCAGGACCCATTCACTGGTTCCTGAAAAGCCTCCCGCCTTCTTCCTTATGCGGCAAGCTTCGGCTCACCGAACAGGGTGAGACGATCGAACGTAAATACGCCAACAAGGTAAATGCCGCTTACAACATCGAATTGCTTACTTCGGGGACCTTACGCAATACCCTCTTAAACACTGACCAGCATAACCCTGAACTATTTGAATTGGTCGGATATATGGCACACGAAAGCTTTAACTCGTACAATGCCTTAACCCGACATCCGAGTTTTATCCGTTTTTTTGAAAATGCAACTCCCATTGACGTCATTGAAACCAGTAAAATTGGTTCCCGTCCTTCAAGGCGTACAAACCAACGTACACTGGCTGATTTGCGTGCCATACCCTGGGTATTCAGCTGGGCACAAAGCAGGGTAAACATCACCAGCTGGTATGGCGTGGGTAGTACCCTGAAACTGATCAAAGAGCAGCAGCCTCAGAAATACGACCTCCTGCGTCAGCTGCAAACCTCACATCCATTCGTAAGGTACATCCTTACTAATGTCGATTCAGGTCTTGCAGCTACCGATCCTGAGATCATAAAACTTTACGCTTCGCTTGTTGATGATGAACAGATCAGGAATGACATACTGCCACTTATACTGGCCGAATATGAACTAACCAGGACTTTGCTGGCCGAATTGCTGGGACAATCTTTTGAAGAGCGAAGAGTCAACCATTATTACTCTACCCGACTGCGGGCAGTGGCACTGGAATTGATGCATCAGGTGCAGGTCAATGCACTCCGCAGATGGCGCCAGGAGAAAGAAACTGCCGAACCTGAAGTTACCGAACAACAGAATATACTGTTGCTGAAAACCATTAATGCAGTAGCAAATGCACTGGGGTCAACAGGATAAACAGTAACCTTTGTGAAACCTGGAGTCTTCGGGCCTTTGTGGCAAGAAAAAGTCTTAACAGAGTGTTCTCAATCATTCAATATTAATAACTCAATCCATGCAGAAAATTATAAAACAATACTTTGAAGATTTTACCACAATGTCGGAAGCGTCCCACAATGCGGTACTTGAAATCGCTACCAGGGAAGGAATCGAGATGAACAGTGTTATTGTGGCTACTTCTTTTTGCTTTGACGAGTTAAACCACCATCCTTCTAAAATGAACCTTCCTTCCCCTTCAGGAACATTTATTATGGGGGGCCTTGCCGGCTATCCCTTTGTCGGTGATATCGGATTGACTGCTTTTTCCGACCATATTCCTGACGGAGGGGCTGCCTTATTTATCTTTGGTTCACACATCGGCATTTCAAGAACAGGAGAGGTTGGCAAAATAAGGCGAGTCGGACAGCATCGACATACCAATACCTGTGGTGCACTGATGATGGTTCAGGAGCATGTCCTGTCTACTTCCATTCACCAGATCGACCCGGCAGACTATTCTGAATTTCAGCCTGAATTCCTGGCCTTGCGTTTGTTGCCTAAAGTTGACGAAATCAGGAATGCCGACATTCCTATCCTTAAAACAACCCATCTGGTGTACGACGAAATTGAAAAGGAAATCATATCACTGATTCAGCACCACCCCGTCCTCCTGAATAAGTATCCGGTTTACATCCTTGGCGGGATAGTCATTAACACCGACGAAACCCTGCCAAACTACTTCTCGCAGAAGGTATTCAGAAAGGTATAAGGAGCATGGGGCAGGGAGCAGGGAGCATGGGGTACAGAGAATGGAGGTCGGAAAAGGGAAAAGGAAAAGGTCATTAGTCAATAGGAAAATCGCTTAAATTGCACTTTCCATGCCCTATGCCCCATGCTCTTGATTACTTATTCCTGGTGGTTGTATAGTTCACCAGTTCAATCAATGCAGTCCGTGATTCGCTTTCAGGGAATTCCATCAGACCTGAGATGGCTTTGGTGCGGAATTCGTTCATTTGTTGAGCCGCATATTCCAAACCTCCACGACTCACAACCAGATCGACCAACTCTTTCACCTTGGCCTGATTCTTATTTTTACGTTTGATGAGTCGCAGGATACGGCTCCTTTCTCCCGATTCACAATTATTCAGCACATACAACAATGGCAGGGTGATTTTCTTTTCCTTGATATCGTTTCCTGTTGGTTTACCCAGGAGTCCCTTGCTTTGGTAGTCAAAAATATCATCCTTTATCTGGAAGGCAATTCCAACATCGAGACCAATGCCGAACATCTTCTCAACGGTTTCATCGTCCTTCGTAACCGATGCAGCCCCGATAGCCATGCTGGTTGCTATCAGTGAAGCGGTCTTCTTCCGTATAATTTCAAAATAGGTTTCATTATCAATGTCCAGCTTCCGGCTTTTGCGCATCTGCAGGATCTCCCCTTCACTCATGTCTTTTACTGCACGCGAAATCAGGTGCAAAAAACGATATTCCTTACGGTCGAGGGTATTTAAAAATCCACGTGCAAGGATGAAATCGCCCACCAAAACCGCAATTTTATTCTTCCATAAAGCATTGATCGAAAAACTTCCCCGACGTTCGTAGGATTCATCCACCACATCGTCATGCAGCAAGGTGGCAGTATGCAACAATTCGATGGAAGAGGCCGCCAGATGAGTCGTTTCATTGAATTCGCCGCACATCTTTGCACTAAGAAATACAAACATGGGACGCATTTGCTTCCCTTTCTTCCTTAGAATGTACCGGATGATAATCTGCAAAAGCGGGATATCGCTCTTAATGGCTTCTTTGAAGTAACTTTCGAAACTTTTGAGTTCTTCCTGTATCGGCGATTTTATTATATCCAAAGAGGTCATTCACGCTTGTTTTGTGAGTTTCAAAATTAAAAAATATATTTACTATTTTAGTAAATCATTTATGTTTGATCAATTTTCAACTTACTGTCCGTAAATGACTAATATACATTTATTTATAACCAATCTAAACAATCAATTAAAAAACATACTGAGTCTCATTAAAGGTAAATATTCATATATTTGTATCTGTTAAAATTCAAACCATGATGAATATTCAGGAAATCGAATCCGACAAGTTGGAAATGGCTGCCAGCATGCTTAAAGCAATTGCTCATCCAGTGCGCATTGCCATATTAAAGCACCTGGAAGGTGGTAAGAAATTAACAGTTACGGAAATCCATGAATTACTAGGAATCGAACAATCAACAACCTCGCATCATTTAGGAATCCTGAAAGACAAAGGAGTTTTATGCTCACGTCGCGAAGGAAAGAATACCTACTATTACCTGAAGCACGATATTCTCAGTCAGATTGTAGACTGCCTGCAGCGTTGTACCTGCGAATAGTAAAGGATCAAATACCTATTTTCACCTTATCCTCCTTGCTTTCCCATTAGGAATGTTTCGTACCACTGTCGTACCACTTTCGTATATAATTCGATACAAATTCCTGAACAATCCTAACGCAGAACCGAAGAAAAAGCAGAAGAATACTTCTGAAAAAGGGTATATAAATATGTTTTAAGGTTTATTGAAGGTATGAGAGTTTAAAAATAAACCATTTTGAACAGAAAAGGATCCGAACCTTTTAAAAAGACCGGATCCTTTTCTAATTTCGACCTCCATAAAATCAGAGAATGGCAAAAATCAGAATAACCAAACAATTTGGCTTTGAGATGTCGCATGCACTGCTCAACTATGACGGGCTTTGCCGTAACATTCACGGACATTCGTATAAATTGCAGATTACCGTTGCAGGCGAACCCATGCAGGCGGAAGGAAGCCCCAAAGACGGAATGGTAATCGATTTCAGTATACTGAAGAAGATTATTCAGGAGCAGATCATCAGTCAGTTGGATCATTCGCTCATGATCAATGTAAAAGCACCTACCGATAAACTCAGCGCATTGGGACAGATGTATGAGCGCCACCAGGTGGTTCCGTTTCAGCCAACCTCGGAAAATCTGGTAGTCTATATCGCCGAAAAAGTAAAACCACTTTTACCTGAACATATTGAACTTTTCTGCGTTCGTTTATACGAGACAAGCAACTCGTTTGCAGAATGGTATGCATCAGATAATTGATTAACGATCATAGATTTCAGATAAAAGATTTTAGACAAAAGACTCTAGATTGACAATGATTTGAAGATCTTTAATCGCTGTTCATTAATCTATAATCTAAGATCTATAATCTAAAATCGTTGCTCGTTTTCATTAATTTTAAAGCCTAAAATACTCCTCCATGTCAGCACACAACAACACCGATAAACGTCTTTTTTTACTGGATGCATACGCACTTATTTACCGTTCGTATTTCGCTTTCATTAAAAACCCAAGGTTTAACTCCAAGGGACTGAATACCTCGGCCATGCTTGGGTTTGTAAATACGTTGGAGCAACTGCTTAAGGACCAGAAACCAACACACATTGCCGTGGTGTTCGATCTGAATGTGCCAACATTCAGGCACGAAATGTTTGATGCCTACAAGGCTAACCGTGATGTGATGCCTGAGGATCTGCAAAAATCAGTGCCCTATATCCGTAAAATCATAAAGGCTTACCATATACCGATATTGGAGAAAGCAGGTTTTGAGGCCGACGATGTGATCGGCACCCTGGCCAAGAAAGCCGAGACTATGGGCTACACGACCTACATGATGACCCCTGACAAGGATTACGCGCAACTGGTTTCTGAAAATATTTTCATGTATAAACCTGCAAAGGGGGGAGAGCAACCAGAAGTATGGGGAATACCACAAGTACAGGAAAACTTCCAAATCGACGAACCCTGGCAGGTGATTGATGTGCTTGGTCTGATGGGTGATACGGCGGATAACATTCCCGGATGTCCTGGGGTGGGTCCAAAGACTGCTATGAAGCTGATTTCCGAATTTAAATCTGTGGATGGGTTATACCAAAATATCGATTCTCAGAAAGGGAAGCTGAAGGAGAACCTGGTTGAATTTGAACAGCAGGTACGAATGTCGCGCAAGCTGGCTGAGATCATACTCAATGTTCCGGTTGAATTTGATGAGGATAAACTCATTATGGAAGAGCCTGATATTCCCAAATTAAATGAACTGTTCTCAGATCTGGAGTTCAGGCAACTGATCCGAAAACAGGAAGAGAAACCAAAGCCTGCTGCATCGGATGTACAATTCGAGCAGGGAACATTATTCGGTGTGACAAATCCTGTTGCTGAAGCAAAACCAGCTATACCCAGTACAATGGAATCGTTCAGCACTGTTCCCCATCAGTATTACCTGATTGAAACCCCTGAACAAAGGGCCAGTTTACGGGCAGAATTATCAGTCCAGAAAGAGTTCTGCTTTGACACCGAAACCACAGGGCTCGATACCATGATTGCCGAACTGGTTTGTATTTCCTTTTCTTTCCGCAGCCATGAGGCTTACTGCGTTACCTTGCCTGCCGACCGCAAGAAAGCAACTGAAATTGTCAATGAGTTCAGGCTGGTCTTCGGTGATGAAAAAATACTGAAGATCGGGCAGAATATTAAATATGACCTCTCCATCCTGAAGAATTACGGTCTCGAGATCCGTGGCCCCCTGTTCGATACGATGATCGCGCATTACCTCATTCAACCTGAATTGCGTCACAACCTGGATTACTTGTGCGAGCAGTACCTCAACTTTCAAAAGATCACCACGGATACACTGATCGGGGGAAAAGGCCTGTTCCAGAAAACGATGCGTGATGCGCCATTGGAACAGCTTCGGGATTATTCGTGTGAAGATGCCGACCTCACCCTGCAGCTAAAGTTGGCCATCGAAAAAGATCTTAACGATAGCGGATCACGCAAGTTATTCGACGAAATTGAAATGCCGCTGATCTATGTACTGGCCGATATGGAACTGGCAGGAGTAAATCTGAATACTTCAGAATTAAGCATCTATGCTGAAGTACTGCGGAAGCAGATCATCGAGGTGGAGCGTGAAATCATACAGCTGGCCGGAGAAGAGTTTAACGTCTCATCGCCCAAACAACTGGGAGTCATTTTGTTCGAGAAGCTTAAGATCGATCCGAACGCTAAAATGACAAAGACCAAACAATACTCGACTGCTGAAGAGACGCTCGAAAAGCTTGCAGATAAGAATCCGATCATTGGCAAGATACTTGAATTCAGGGGTCTGAAAAAGCTTTTATCTACTTATGTTGAGGCTTTGCCCCTGCTGATTAATCCAAGGACTAAAAAGCTCCATACTTCCTACAACCAGGCCATTGCAGCTACTGGTCGCCTTAGTTCGACCAATCCGAACCTTCAGAATATCCCCATTCGGGATGAGAATGGACGTGAACTTCGCAAAGCCTTTATTCCTTCAGACAATCAGCATACCTTCCTCTCAGCAGACTACTCTCAAATTGAATTGCGTATCATGGCCGCCCTGAGTAAAGACGAACAGATGATTGAAGCCTTCCGTAACAATCAGGATATTCATTCAATCACTGCTTCCAAAATATACAAGATACCGCTTAATGAAGTTACTTCAGATATGCGCCGTAAGGCCAAAACAGCCAACTTCGGAATCATTTACGGCATTTCAGCCTTCGGTTTATCGGCAAGACTAAATATTTCACGCTCCGAAGCCAAGGAACTGATTGATGGTTATTTCGAAAACTTCCCGGAGATAAAGAAATACATGGATTCGAACATCGAAAGTGCACGCAGCAAAGGATTTGTTGAAACCATCATGGGCCGTAAACGCTATCTGAGTGATATCAATTCAGCCAACGCTACGGTTCGTGGAATGGCTGAACGCAATGCCATTAATGCGCCCATTCAGGGTTCAGCAGCTGATGTGATTAAGATAGCCATGGTGAACATCTGGAGGGAGATCAACAAACAGCATCTCAAATCAAAAATGATCCTTCAGGTGCATGATGAGTTGAATTTTGATGTCTGGAAACCTGAACTGGAGCAGATGAAAGCGATCGTCAAACAAGAGATGGAACATGCAGTAAACATTGGAGTACCCTTAACTGTTGAAATGAATGCAGGTGACAACTGGCTGGATGCACACTAACAGTTCAAAGTTTCATGTTCCGGTATTCAAGGTTCGGGATTTTGAATAGTTTGGTTTGAATTATAAAAGTTACCATCTCTTTGATTGTCATTAAATCTGCAATTGGATTCAGGAATAAATGACGAACAGGAAGATGGAAACAATTTTAACAGAAGATGATTACAGGGAAGCGTTGAAAAGGTTTTTAGAGATTTGCGATGCACAGGAATGTCCACAGGAAATCAATGAACTGGAGAAACTGATGTACCTGCTGGAAGTATATGAACAGGAAAACTGCTCCTGATAAAGTGTTCAGTCACAGTGTTCAGTGTTCAATCCCGGTTGACAATCTATTTATGAGTTGACATATGTTACAAAACCCGTAACACATATCCTGGAAATTGAAACCTGAAACTTTGAACTTTGAACCTGGAACTCACATCCCGCACCTAATAGTTCCTAAAGATCTCCACTACCGCAGCATTATATTTCACCAGATTGCTTGATTTTTTCACCAGCTTCATAGCCTTATGGGGATTCTCAAACGATTCGCAGAAATAGGTCCAGAACTGATTCATCTTCATCAGAATATGACTGTCACCCTGTAAGCGGGCAGAGTAGGCATCCAGCAACTGATCATGGAATTCTTTCATCTTCCTGCGCAACTCTTTTAAATCAGGGCTATTACCTTTTAACTGTGAGGCCAGGGCAGGCATAATCAATGAGCCGCGCCCGATCATCCATGTGTTTTGCTCCGGCATCAGTAATCTTAGTTGATCAAGATCAGCTTCAGAAAACAGGTCTCCATTGTATACCAATGGATGCTTTACCAGCGGAAGCGCCTCGATAAACAGAACAGGGTTGGCTTTTCCGGTATACATCTGGCTGGCCGTACGCGGATGAAAGATGATTTCTTCCAACGGAAACTGATTCAAAACACTAAATATAGCTTTGGCATCCTGATCATTGGTCAGCCCGGCACGCATCTTGACAGAAAATCTTGCAGGAAGGGCTTTGGAATAAAGTTGCAGAAGCAGTTCATTCAGTGCTTCAGGTTTTTCAAGCCAGGTTGCTCCCCTGCCCCTGTTGGTTGCCATCGGATAAGGACAACCCAGATTCAGGTTGATTTCCTCATAACCATAGTCAATAATGATCTTAATCAGATCAAACAATTCGGTCTGATCTGAAAACAGAACCTGTGGAATAACCGGTAAGGCTGCATTGTTTTCAGGCAATACTTCCTTTAATTGTGACTTTTTTATTTCTCTGCCCTTACCGTATGACAGATAGGGAATAAAATATTTATCAACTCCGCCAAATGTTTCAGAATGCACCTTTCGGAAAACGAAATCGGTGAATCCCTGTAGGGGAGCCTGGTAGATTTTAATCGTATTTTGAGTCATTGCTTATTAAATTTACTGCATTCACCCGATAATATGGGATAATAAAAGCTATTAATCATTACTTTTGCGGCCACAAACTTATACAATTGGCAGGCAGTATGCAATTGAATCAATCCAAATCAGACTCTGTAAACTCAAACCTGAATTTGAAGCCGGCTAATTTGGAGCTCCAAACCATTCAGGCCGACTCTGCTAAAACCACGCTTAACCTGCTTGATCCTTCATTTAACGACTCGTTAAGCGTCAATTATATTGCACCCGACAGTGTCATCTGTTATGGATTCAGGCCTGAGTGGTCACAATTCAGAAAAGTCTGGGTCCCCAAATACGACTATAAGAAAGACCTGGTAAAACCACTTCCCTATGATTCACTTTATACGGTTTTAAAGGGAGTTGAGGTTGTATACCCTGGTAAAAAACTTTTAAGGAACAATCCCGATTGGCTGGTTGGGGTATTGGTCCTGACATTTTTGTTGCTTGCTACGGTGAGACTTGTTTTTAACAAATATCTGAGACAACTGATTCAATCGACAATCAATTATTCCACCTTTTCCCGCCTGCTCCGGGAGCGCTATTTTAACCTGTTCCATGCCTCCTTCAGGCTTGATCTGATATTCAGCCTGATCATGGCACTATTTAGCTATCAGTTTATATCTGCTTACAAGATCAATCTGGGAATTAAAGGATCATTTGACGTTTACCTGGCTTGCCTGGGCATCGTAATTGGCTATTTTTTAGCTAAAAAATTCCTCTATTATGTAATTGGTATTCTAACTGAGAGCAAACATGAAGTACAGGAATACCTCTTTAGCATCACTGTTTATAATCGGGTGCTGGGATTATTTCTGGTTCCGGTTTCGGCTACAATAGCCTTTATACCGCTCTCCCAGGTCGAGCCGCTGCTATTTGTAGGTCTGGGTATAGTGATCATTTTCTATCTAATGTCCCTCATCAGAGGGGGCAAAATATTCCTTAAAAAACAATTTTCAATTTCATATTTGATTTTATACCTTTGTACCCTTGAATTTTTACCGTTAGTTCTAATCTATAACCTATTGTTGAAATAAAGTAGTGAAGAATTAAACTAAAAAGCAAATACCTTGAAAATCAAGAGAATTTTAGTTACGCAACCGAAACCTGATACGGCCAAATCACCTTATTTTGATCTGGCCGAAAAAAACAACATACAGGTTGATTTCCGCCCCTTCATCCAGGTTGAGGGAGTTTCGGCTAAGGAGTTCAGACAAACCAGGGTTCAGATACTTGACCATGGAGCAGTCATTTTCACCAGCCGTACAGCTATTGATCATTTTTTCAGGATCAGCTCCGAGCTTCGTCTGATTATTCCTGATTCCATGAAATACTTTTGCAATTCAGAAGCTACAGCCTTCTATCTGCAGAAATACATCGTTTACCGTAAGCGTAAAATATTTTACGGTGCCGGTAAATTTCAGGATCTGATTGATGTAATGAAAAAGCATAAGGACGAAAAATTCCTTTTTCCTTTATCTCAGATCAATCAGCCGGATATTCTCCAGTTGCTTGATAAAGCCGGGTATAATTATACCAAGGCCATTATATACAATACCGTCAGCAGCGATTTATCCGACCTGAAAGAAGTAAACTATGATATTCTGGTTTTCTTCAGTCCTTCCGGGATTCAGTCACTCATGCAGAACTTTCCTGAATTTGCACAGGAAGAAACCAAAATTGCAAGTTTCGGCTCTACCACTGCCAAGGCGGTTCTGGATGCCGGTCTGAGGCTCGACATCGAAGCCCCTACAGTTGAAGCACCATCCATGACAATGGCATTGGAGCAATTCATAAAAAAATACAATAAGGGATAATAACCCAAATAATACAGCACAACAGGAAGGGGAAATCTATTTTTCCCCTTTTTTGTTGTAATTTAGTTCGATGGAAGAATTTACGCTTAAGAAGGAAGAGAGGCTTTGCAGCCAGAAGGTTATCGGGGAACTTTTCACCTCGGGCGAATCCTTTCTGGCCTATCCGCTCAAAGTCGTCTTCCTGAAAACCGATGACTCCCAGATTTATCCAGTGCAGGCAGCGTTTACAGTCTCCAAGCGAAACTTTAAACATGCTGTTAAGCGAAATCTACTGAAACGACGTATGCGTGAAGCCTACCGACTGAATAAACCTGCCTTTCAGGATGAAATAGCCCTCAAAAACCTCAAATTGGCCATGATGTTCATTTATGTGGGCAAAGATGCTGTTGAATATCCGGCTATCGAAAAAGGCATGATTTCGGCCTTTAAAAAGCTCCTTGGAAAAGTATAGGGGAAAAAGGCTATTTGTTCTTTTTTGGATTCTGTCGTGTGTCAAAAATTCTGTTTATATATATTCTGGAATTGTCAGCACTCATTCTGTAATTTACTTTTAGATGGTCTACAATAAGCTTTCTGTATTCAAAATTTAAATGCCGGAAATCTGCATCGATAGAACCAATTGCAGCAAAACGTTGTTCTTTTAACAACTCAACTTTAGAAATAATTCCTTGAATAATAGCAAAAGACTTCTCTTCCCCATAGATTTCAGTATTGAAATCGTATGCTTTCTTCAAGTCGCTCAATGCTCATTTAGTCCAGATTATTTCTTTGATGTTCTCCAATTTAAAACTGTCTTTTTTACTGCCTGATGTGTCAAAACATTTCCTTTTTGGATATCGCTTTCCGATTCCTCAATCATGCTATCCAATTCAGTTTGAGTTAAAGGCGATAAACCCAGTTTTATTGCTTTCTCTTTTTCAGAACGAAGCAGTTTCTCCAATTTGAGGACTATCTTTTCATCAGCTAGCCGGACGTACTCCTCAATAAACACTAATTTTCTGGCTTGCAAATCCATAGTATCTAAATTTTATTCAAAAATAAAGAATATTCTCTGAAAAACCACACATGATTTAACAGGTTGCTCTGATTTCCGGCTATCAATGTTGACCGTTATGTTTCCAAGTTAATTCCTCCATTCTTCCTTCGGTCGGATAGACAAAACCAGTCTCAATCTCCCTGGTTTTAACCGGCCTGACTTCAATACTTGCAGAAGGTACATATTCAAATTCCGGGTTCTCCATTGCGATGCGGATTGCCTCATCCAGATCATTGGCCAGAATGTGATAATACCCAACCTGCACATCCCTGTAGGATGAGATATCAGTTCTAATCCATTGTTTGTCGGTAAAGCTGATCACATAACCTTCCCGCATCATTGGTTGTGCAGCTATCAACTGATCTTTGGCTTTCAGATTACGAATATATTCCTCACATTTTTTGATAAACTCCAGATGCTCCTCAGTAGTGAGTGATTCTTTAGCATCCTTTTTATTCCTGATATAAAACATAAATTCTTTCATGTCTTTATACATTTTATACGGTTTCGATACGAATTGATTATTGCTCCAATAATGATCTTCAAATTACTTTCTGACGATTTTAAGTCCTAAATAGGAGTGATTTTTACGTATTTATCTTCTGCAGGTTTCAATATGATTGTGACCTCTGTAATAAGCACTTAATATACGTTTGGACCCGATGTGATCCCTTTTTGTAAGAGGTTAGCGAAGACTGTTTATTCTTTATTTCAACTTAATTGATCAGGCTTTTCACTCCTTTGCCCTTCCCGTTTAACTGATCTGTATTCAGATTGAAAAGTTGTCTGGCAGCCTTATTAATCTCTGCACATGGGACCTTTTTCCATATCTCAGGATCTTTCTCTAAATCGGAATGAAAGATTAATTTCGACAGATCACGGATGACACAGTAATCAGCAAAAGGATGAGCGTTTTCCTGGTCATAACGGGCATTATTCACAAAGGATTCAATAAGCAAATAAATACTCTTATCCGCATAAGACAGTTCGGTTAATTTTGCCCTGTATTCCAAATCGCGCTGAACCAATTGGGGAAAATGTATGTGATCCGAAAAATGCTGTCCTTCGTGACTCAAATAACTTACTCCAAAGGATTCACTTTTTAAATCATAGGCATCCTTTACACAGAAAAGAGCAGTAGAAGTGGTCCAGCCACCGGGATAATATCTTCCCATAGTCGCATATTCTTCCCAGCCCAGGGAAATAAATCCACTCATAAAATGCACGTTCACAAGCACAGTGTCTTCAATTAAACTGACCCGATAAGTGGTATCGAGCTCAGATTTCCAGACTAAAAAATCAGATAAACTTCCTGTTTTACCATATCCGGTGGAGTGATATCCCTTTCCCTTGATGTAATCATCATATACCCGCCCGATTGTTTTACTCTTGATTTTATTTGTAGTGAAATTATGAAGGCTATTTTCTTTTTTAAAGAATTCAAGCAGTTGACCCTCCAAAGCTTTATCGGATTTGGTTGAATGATCAAGCAATGACTTCCTCCAGTAGTTCTGATAAATCCTGTTAATCGGATTAAGTGCAGTATCCTTTCTTTGTAAGTATTCTGTTCGGTCAAATGCATATTTAAACCTGTCTTCAAACTTAGTTTTGAATCTCTTATCCTCTTCCGACAATTCCCCGACAGCATTCATCTCCTGAAGCAGTGTATGAATGTCCTGGTTTAATGCAAGTCCATTCAACCTGTTGTAGTTAAGTTTATTTGGAATGTTATTTTGGGCATGAAGCTTAAAAACAAACACCAGGCATAAAATAAAACATCCTGCAGCTTTCATAGTTAAGTGTCTTTTCATTGAAATCAAATGTCATTTACAGTTATATAAATATAATCGTTTTGGTTATACGGTTGTCTTTTATTTTAAGCATATAAATACCCTTGACCAATAGACTGACATCAATTTCTGTTGTTGCCTCATCAAATGCTTAATATATAAAAAACATGTAGCTAAAACAATCTATTTTAATCATTTAACCCTCATGAATTAGCATATGTATAATAGGGAGTTATTGTACTTTTTCAGCAGAATTCAATGGTTTGCGAACCTTATTCCCTGACGCCATACATCAATAATGGAAAGCGTGTCTGTACGTTGCACTGCTTGACACATAAAATTTTACAATATTATCAACAGGACTTATGTATTTTGTTGTTCATAATTAATTTAGGAGTAGAGATCAAATTGTTTTGATAGCCTAGATTATAAATGGCACTATGGCAGAAACTCTCTGACAGTAAATCTCATAAGACTCACCAAATTCTTCACGCAGCCATTTCTCTTCTAATTTTAATTTGTGAAGTAACACTACAAAAACAAGAACCACTGCAATCACCCCGCGCCATTCGCCTAAAGCTATTGATGTACCGACAAAGCCAAATAATAATCCTGTATAAATTGGATGACGGACCAGTGCATAGGGCCCATTTGTAATGAGCTTGTGATCTTCTTTAATAGTGACAGCTTGGCTCCAGTTTTTCCCTAAGTAATGACGTGCCCAAACAGAAAAGTAAAGACCACCAGCAGTAATTATTACACCAATCCAAAAATATAAATTGCTCTGCGAAAGTAATCTAAGGTCAAGAAATAGAATTGACGTTTTTGGGAGAATGAGAAGCAATCCTGCCAGAATAATAGCCACAGAACGAGTAAGTCGTGATAATAAAGACTCAGTTCGAACGGTTACCTTGACATTCCTTGACATTATCCACCAATAGATCAAATAACTAATCCACATTGCATGAAAAAGGTATTGATAAACGTATTGCATATATTTTCTTTTTTTGTGGGATAGATGTTAGATCTTTAGTAATTACCTCAAAAAATATTTACAAAAGTAAGCTTCTTAAAGATGAGCATTCATTTTCTAAATATTATACAGTAAAATTTATCTTTCCACATCAGTTCAGTCTTTAAGTCTTTGACTCCGTCAGGAATAGCTGATTCTATATCCTTAAAATCAAAAGTTACACCTTGATAATACTTTTTTGATAGGTTGCTTTTCTTGTATTGTTTTTCAATAAAATCCGCTGTCTCATCAGCAATGAGAATCTTTGAATCTTTTTTCGCTACCCTGATCATTTCCCGAATTGCCAATGCTTTGTCATTAAAAAAGTTTATCCCCCCAACATGAAATACAACATCAAATTCATTGTCTTTAAATGGCAAATCTTCAGCACAACAGTTGATTAGTGAAAGATTTAATTGCTTACTGTATTTCTTTCTGCATTTCTTAAGCATGCCCATTGAAATATCAACTCCAACAATATCCAGTGTTTTTTTGTCTATCCGTTCAGGAATAAATTGCAGATCCTTACCCGTCCCAATGGAAACATATAAAACGGAGCAGTTATCACGCCAATCCAATTTTGATATTATTTCACTTCTCATATTGTTGATAGAATTTCCGTATTTTAATCTACCAACAATGGTTTCTGCCAAATCGTATCCATTTGACATCCAGTCATACATTTTCATGTATTTCTGATTGTTTCCGTTCACAAAATTATCGTTTAGAAACACAGGAATCCCATCAACTATCCTGTTGTCAGAATGAAATTCTGCCCGAAGTTTTTCTTTTAATCCAATATCCATAATTGCCAGCCTTAGACTTTTATAATTCCTTTATCTTAATCATGAAGATATAATTATTTATTTGTCATCCAATTCATAATTAGTGCTTTGTCCTCCTGATTCTTCCTGTTTCAGAATGATATTTTTCCATATTGAAAATATACACATTATTATCCGCATATATAAGGAGAATTGGATGAACATTCTCCCTCACTAAACTATTCAGCTATTGAAGAAATCAGATTTAAAATCCTGCTTGTTAATTCATAGGGTGGCCCTATCATCTATAACCGTGATATTATCAATTGTTAGTATCAAAGGTAGTTGATTTCAGCTTTCATATTCTTGATTATCTCTTCTACAATACTCTTATCGTTTTGTGAAAGTCCAACCCATTTTATTGCAGCATCCATAGTTGAAAAAATCTCTACAATAAAAGGTAGGTCATGAAGATTTAAGACATAAAGTACAGATATGGCAGTTTGATTTGGAGTTTCTGTCAATATAGCTGCTCTTCTTTTGCCTAGCATATTCGGTTCTTTTTTTGCAAATTCAATGTAACTCAAAATATCATCATACGAGCAAGCTAGAATTGTGTCTCTAAAATCAGTAATAAAATTAAAACCAGGATTATAATCCTTATCCTTAATCAGAATCTTTCTGTGTTCTATCATATCATTTAAAGTGGTCTCAACTGAAAAATATTCAATCATAATTTTCAGTTCTGGAAGTATTTTATATTGCGCAGATTTCTTCATAAATATAAATCAATGGAGAATAAAATCATTAAACAAATTTACGCAATTTTCAATCAAACTATTCTGCCCTAGTTATTTAATTCCTGAATAACGTCTATATAAATGCTGGGACGGGATTTAACCGATGAACTTCCCACGAAGTATTGCTTTTCACCCTAAGCTCGGGGTTACTTTCCAGTCAATGAAGCTGAAACCTGACTTACCGGGTATTTTGTTGTTATGTTCTCCAAATTTACAGAATACTTTTCATGCATGCACTGTTTTTGTTAAATATTTACAATCCCTTAAACTTCCTGATAAAGGAACAGGGTTCGGGCTTGTACTTGTGTGCTTATTGTGTGCTTATGCTGTGCATATTGTGTGTTTATACATTTTTTAAGCACAGCATAAGCACACAATAAGCACACAATAAGCACACAAGTACAAGCCTTGGTGTCACCCGTTTATTATGTGTTGCTTTGTTTAAGATATTCGGCAAGATAGCCGGAAGGAGTTTTTTCCCGGTTCAGCGGTCAAACTTATACCGTGGCATAACAAGTAGTAAATATCTAAAACGCAAACAGCAATAGAAAGAACAGCAATATCAGGCTTGGTCTAATGGCCTCACCGTGCTAAGCTAACAATAAATAAATTAGAGGAGTGTAAAGATTGGAAGGATATTTTTATGAATACAAATCGGAATGAGACCCAGTTGCGACAAGTGAAATTATCTTTTCTTTATCGTCTTGTCGCCAAATTAATAACCAGTCGGGCTTAATGTGACATTCCAAACAATCTACATAATTTCCTTTAAGTGGATGTGTTTTGTATTTTGCCGGTAATTTACCATCCGATTCAAGCAAAGTAATGACATTTTCGAGTAGAGAAAAGTCATATTTGCGATTGATGCACCTTACCGCACCTTTTCTGAAACGATTGGTTGTTTTAATATTATACATCAGCTTCGCTCCTTAGGGATGCAAAAAGCTCTTTTGAATTTTTATGTGATGTCAATTTTCCTTGTCGTGCTTCCTCAATTGCTTCCCGGGTCTCTTCGTTTGGCTCATTTCCAATATGAATGAAGTTCTCTCCTTCAAATATCTTCAGAAACTTCAGGAGACTTTTCCCTTTAGCTGTTCGATCGTTGATTATTACCGTTGTCATAACTTCATATATTTCAAGCAAAGTTAATAATCTATGCAGTAATCACCAATAAGTATACAAGATTTCAACGACTAAGCCTACGGAATATTTTGCACATTATTTTTGTTAACCCGTATGTGCGAATTAATTCTGTATCTGATAATTAATGCAAAGTCATCCTGAAACCCCGCCCTCGTGGGGCAGATAGTTCAGGATGACTCAGTAAAATTTTGCCGGATAAAGTACCTGTTACGGTCTGTCCATGATCTCCGTCTGCATGCGAACAGAATCTTCGTGGATGTGCTGGAATAGCTGCACGACAAAATTGGGATCAAGGTTCAGGCTTGTAGCCAGTTTAGCACGTTTTTCCATGAGTTCCGAAAAACGGCCTACCTGGAAGGCAGTCACATTATTATCTTTTTTATACTGCCCGATTAGTCTTACGATCTCGTTACGTGACGACAAGGTTTCGAGTAATTCGGTGTCGATGGCATCGATACGGTTACGAAGCAATTCGAGCTGATTTTCGAATACCTTATTATCGGTTGTGACATTACGGATGATCAAACGGTCGAGCATTTTGGCCAGATCAGCGGGTGTGAGCTGTTGTTCCTTGTCGCTTAATGCACACGACGGGTCACGGTGTGATTCGATCATTAGCCCTTCCATGCCCATATCGAAGGCTTTTTGCGATATATCATACAAGTATTCCCTTTTGCCGCCAATGTGACTAGGATCGCAAATAATGGGCAAATTAGGCATCAAACGACGTAGTTCGATTACTGTCTTCCAGTTTGGGTAATTGCGGTACTCGGTTTCACGGAAAGGGGTAAAACCACGGTGAATGGCTACCATGTTTTTAATACCTGCCTGGCTGAGGCGTTCAAAAGCCCCTACCCATAGCTGAACATCAGGATTGACAGGGTTCTTCACCATCACAATGGCATCAGTTCCTCTGACTACGTCGGCTATTTCCTGCACTACAAAAGGACTTGCCGTTGAACGTGCACCGATCCATAAAACATCGATACCGGCTTTCAGAGCTTCTTCGGTATGTTGTGCATTTGCAACTTCGGTTCCTACAGGCATCCCGGTTTCTTCACGAACCATTTGAAGCCATTTTAATCCGATACTTCCAATCCCTTCGAAGCTTCCCGGACGGGTACGTGGTTTCCATATCCCACCCCTGTAAACGAATACACGGTGATCTTTAGCAAGCATCCGTGCAGTTTCCATGGTCTGCTCCTCGGTTTCGAGGCTACAAGGTCCTGCAATAATAAGCGGGTTGTTTATTTGTGGCAACCAATGCCTGATAGGGTTAATTTCTAATTCCATGATTATTTTGTGTAAAGTTTAACAATCGTCTTTTCATTCTTAATAAGTGAATCGCTTGAACCGTCCAATATTCCACGAATGCGATTGGCATTTTTCATCAGAGCCATCATTAGTTCAGGATCAGATTCTATGCTTTTTCGGAACACTTTAAGGTGTTTGATATACACATCGAGCGATTCAACAATGTATTCCTTGTTTTGTTGAAAAATAGGTCCCCACATTTCAGGAGAACTCTTGGCCAGTCGAACCGTTGAATTGAAACCTCCGCTGGCAAGATCGAATATAATTTCACGGTCTTCCTTGTCTAAAACGGCATTGGCCAGAGCAAAAGCAGCGGCATGGGGCAGATGTGAAATAAATGCGGTACTATGATCCTGCTCATCGGCAGTCATATAGGCAATATTCATACCCAATACCTGAAATACCTTCTCGGCAAAGGCCAGATGTTGAGGACCGCTTTTTTCCTGGTCGCAGATGATGTTGATTTTTCCTTCGAAAAGTCCTTCCAAAGCCGCAGTGGGTCCTGAATTTTCGGTACCCGACATGGGGTGGGCAGGGATATAATTCCTGCGTTTAGGATGATTTTCAACAGCAACAGAGATTTGTTTTTTTGTTGATCCAACATCAATAACCGTTGTTTGATCAGATATCAGGTCGAGTACCCTGGTTAAAGTCAACAATACTTTATCCACAGGAATAGCGATGATCACCATATCGGCTTGTGAAACAGCATTTTCAAGGGTATCGATCCGATCAATTATACCTAACCGGAGCGCTTCAAGAGCATTATCAGGATTCAGATCCACACCTGTAATTTCAGATGTAAACCCAGCCTTCCGAAGGTCAATCGCCATCGATCCGCCGATTAATCCTAATCCAATAACTGTTAGTTTCATAACTTTCTAATTTTAACTCATAAAAAAAGGGTCTCGTTTAACACGGGACCCTTTTGAAAAATATCTTTTTGCAACAACAAGACATTACCAGCCGATCCCGATAGGAGAACAGAAGTAATAAAACCAATAAAAAAAACTGTTGTTACAAGTACGTTTCATTTTGCTTTTAATAAGATGACAAATATATGGTTTTTATTGTATCAGAACTTACTGAATAAGAATTTTTCGCGTGATGACCTGTCCGTTTTCAGGTTCAACGGTAAACAGATACATTCCGGGAGTGAATTTGCTTACGTCAATTTCAGACTCAATAAGATTGGATCCAACCTGGTATGCTTGATTATATACCTGTTCGCCTATTGAATTATAGGCTTTCAGGATTAACTTCTGAATGCCTTCTTTAGTCTGGATATGCAGGTTCAGTCGGCCCCTTGCAGGATTTGGATAAATTACGACCTCTCCCTGTGACAAAAGTACAGGACTGACAGCAGTACCTGTATCCTGTATTTTCAGATTGTCAACAATCCATCCCCATCCATGGGAATAAGGATCAGAGAAAAGGCGAAACCGTACCTGAATGGTATCTCCGGCTTTGAAATTACCATTGGCCAGCATATTGAACTGGCGATTAACAAATAAATCTTTAGTCGCAACAGCGGTACTGTTATTCCCCACCACAGAACTGATCCACAAGTTGTACCACGATTTTTGAGAATTGCTATCATACCCGTCAATTAAAGGTTTCCAATTTGTTCCATGGTCAGAAGAACCTTCAACGATCACATAATCATAGAAATTAGCGTCACCAAATTTTGTGCCGGGGTCTCCTGGTTCAACAATAGCAATTTCATCGTAACTCATAATCCCTCCGGCTTTCAGAATAATCGGGTATTTCAACACGGTGGTTAAATTAATGCTTCCGTTATCCATATCGGGACTGGGATAAGGATGCGGAGAATTAAGCGCCGGGCTGTCAAATCCCTTTACGGTATAAATTCTGAAACTGTCACTGATAAAATCCAAAGAATCCTGATCGAAATTATTCACATAAGAATCCACAGGATTATGGAATCCAACAATTCTAAAGTTGTAATAGCCTGAAACGGGTGAGCGACCGACGTTACTTTGTGATGACACATCGACAGAAACAATACGATAGCTGACCAGATCACCATCAACAAGGGAACCGGCAGGAAAAGACAACATTGCTGAATACTCAGCATTAGAATCATTTTTCATCGCCAGAGTATTGATTAAACCACCATTCACAAAGTATTCGACGTTAACCGATTTAACACCAATATTATCAGTTACCTGAGCCGAAATATTTGTACTCAGATTAGACGTTAAAAGATATTTAATCGGTGTGTATACTATAACGGGAGGCTGATTGTCGACTCCAATCGTAAAGGTCAAAGCCTGGGCCGGCGAGCCTGAAGGATAAACAAACCTTCTTTTTTTTACATCGGTAGCAGAATAGAAATAATTGATTGTACCGTTCTGTTTCAGTTTCAATTGGGCATTAAAGTCAGTTGGAATGGCAGTAGCCTTTAGAAGTAAAGAGTCTTTGGTTGCAAAATTATTGGTGGAATAAACCAAAAATAGCTTTGTTGAGTCGAGGCTGTAATCGCTTTTAATGTTTGCATCAAAATTGATAAGCCCTGAAATAAACTCAATATCTTTCAAAGGTGTAGTTTTGATTGATAAACTCTTCCAACCCATTTGATACAGGATAGAAAGTGTGGATGGCCCGGGATCATGAATGGCTTCCCCCATACCAGTAAAGGGAGTCATCAGGGAGTTTGGATCACCCGCAGGGTATGTTGCTTCATCCAGATGATAAACACTTGAACCACTGTCCCAGGTTGATGGGGCATAAAGTCTGGGTGAACTAATCTGAGTTAACTGGGAATTGAATACAAGATAATTGGACGTTAAACTTTGGTTGAGCTTAATGGAAGGGTTAGTAAATAGTTTAGTGTTAACCAGATTATTACCACTACTATTCTGAACATATTGATCGAAAATTGCAGGTAATCCATCACCGGTTCCTCCATCATATCCTCCCCTGCCATTTTGCGAATAGAAATAACCAGTAAACCCAAGACCATGTGTTAATTCGTGCAGTACTACAGAAGCAAAATCATATTGATCGGAAGGAGTATTTCCATCGGTGCCAAAATACCAGTTAGGGAAATCCTTACCGAGGGACATGACGATTTCATATCCGCTGTTCGGAGTGATTATTTGCCCCATCATGCGTTCAGCAATGGCAACGGGGTAATAGACATTATACTTTTCAGTCGCGTCAAAGTTGTGGTAATAAGCAGCCGGGCTCGTACTGCCCAAAACGCCTTGCGCAAGACTTTCCCAGGTAGCCTGAACGCGGATATGAACCGGAGAATCGATCAGAGTCTGCCAGATATTTACTGCATACTGGAATGCTGCCTGAGCATTGGCGGGAAATCCGATATAGGTAACTTCGATGATAGCATTTTTTACTGAAGCCGATTTGAGCCGTTCATAGTATTCTGCCGGAGGCGGAATAAATGATTTATGTGACTCCTTAGATGCATAACAAACCTCAGGAGGCAATTTAATTCCTTCCTTCTTCCAGGATTCCTGGGCATAACTCATTCCGGCTGAAGACAGGAATAAAATTAAAATCAGTTTTCCAATCATAATGCAATCTATTTAAATGTTAGTAATTTAGCTACAATAAAGAAATCTTTAAAGTCTATTTATCCGAAACGGATAACTGATTATGGAACATTTTTATTGTTATTTGAATTCAAATGTAACAGAAAATATCACAATTAATAATCTATATTTGCCTGAAGTACGATCTACATAACAATTGAGCCATGAAATTTCCTTTTTTAGTTTTAATTATTTTTATTGCCTCATTTACAGCCTCTGCCAATAAGCCTGTGAAATTATACAATGAACTATACCGGCCTCAGTTTCATTTTAGTCCTGATAAAAACTGGCAGAACGATCCGAATGGATTGGTTTTTTACAAAGGCGAATATCACATGTTTTATCAATACAATCCTTTTGGAGTTGAATGGGGGTTTATGCATTGGGGGCATGCCGTGAGTACCGACCTGGTGCATTGGGAGCAACTTCCTATTGCTTTATTCCCGGATAACGATTCGAAAGACAAGGAAATCTGTACCGAATTCTCAGGAAGCGGTCTTGTTGATGAAAATAATGTTACCGGCTTGCAGGCAGGTGATGAAAAAACGATGCTGCTATTCTATACGAGCCAGAAATGCGGACAACGTCTGGCTTACAGCAATGATAAGGGTCGAACCTGGAAGAAGTATGAAAAGAATCCGATCATCGCATTCGATGAAACAGATGATGCCCGTGATCCGAAAGTTTTCTGGCATGAAGCAAGCAAACAATATGTAATGGTCATTTATCGCAGGCCAAATAATGACGAAAAACAAAAGGGAGTTTCATTTTATACCTCTAAGAACCTTATTAATTGGGAGTTTAAAAATCATATCCCCGGCTTTTTTGAATGTCCCGACCTGGTAGAGCTAGCTGTTAACCGTAGGGCAGATGATAAAAAATGGGTTTTGTTTGACGGAGATGGCAGCTATGTCATCGGTACATTTGATGGTCAGAAGTTTAATCCTGAAACACCTAAATTGCCCGGTGACGTTGGCAATAACTATTATGCCACCCAAACCTGGAGCAATATTCCTGATAATGATGGCAGGACTATCCAAATTGCCTGGATGAAAGGCGGGGAATTTCCAGCAATGCCGTTTAAAGGTCAGATGACTTTCCCTTGCGAACTTTCACTTAATAAATTTGTAGAAGGGGTAAGACTGGTTCGCAAACCAGTAAAGGAAATTGAGTTTCTGCACGGAAAAGGGGAAGTCTATAAAAATACTAATCTGATCCCCGGAGTTGACAAAAACCTGGCTCGCGGAATAAAAAACGACTGTTTACACATCATTGGAAGTTTTAAGATTAAAACAACTGATAGTTTTGGTTTTTTGGTCAGAACAGACAAAAAACAAAGTGGCACGGAAATCATGTATAATTCGACAACAAAAACACTTATCTGTCTCGAAAAATCGGCCGTCGTTGAACCCGTTGACGGTGTTATAAAACTTGAAATTCTGCTTGATCGCAGTTCCATCGAAATATTCGCAAACGATGGGCAGGTTGTAATGAGTTCTTGTTTTGTTCCTGTTGAAAATGCCGATGGTTTAGTTCTCTATAACACCGGAGGTGAACTTTTTGTAGAAAAACTGGAGATTTACCCAATGAAATCAATCTGGCCAAAAGGGAAATAAAATTCAGATTCAGTAGTCAAAAAAGTCGCAGAGATAAAAATTCCCTGCGACTTTTTTTGTTTCTGATAGTCAGAGAAAGATCAAACATGATTTTCCTTCTTTATTTTAAATTTAAATCAGCTTAATATTGCAACCTTATTTCATCAGGAATTTCATAACAAACACAGACCAGGTATATAGGGTCAAATTCGAACATACAATTCAAAACATATTACTGTAAGATGAAAGCTATTGTAAAAATCAAACCGGAAAAAGGAATTTGGATGACAGACGTTCCAATGCCTGTTATCGGACCAAATGATGTTTTGCTAAAAATCAAAAAATCTGCTATTTGCGGAACTGATCTGCATATTTACATGTGGGATGAATGGGCTCAAAATACAATTAAAACACCATTGGTAATCGGACACGAGTACATGGGTATTGTTGTTGATAAAGGATCGGAAGTTTCACGTGTTTTTCTTGGTGAACGGGTTACCGTCGAAGGGCATATCTCCTGTGGTTTCTGCCGAAACTGTCGCAGGGGCCGCCAACATATTTGTGATCATACGGTTGGAATCGGAGTAAACCGTGATGGTGGCTTTGCCGAATATATTTCGGTACCGGCTTCCAATGTGCTTAAAGTGGACGACCGTATTTCCGATGAATTAATGTCGGTCATGGACCCTTTGGGAAATGCAACCCATACAGCCCTATCCTTTCCATTGCTGGGCGAAGATGTCCTGATTACAGGAATCGGAGGCCCAATCGGAGCAATGGCGACTGCCGTTTGTAAATATGCAGGAGCAAGATACATCGTTGGCACAGATTTAAGCGAATATCGCCGTAATTTGGCCATGAAGATGGGCGCGACTAGGGTAATTGACCCCCGCAATGAAAGTGTCGCAGATGCCATGAAATCGCTTGGTATGGTCGGCGGGTTCGATATCGGTCTCGAATGCAGCGGATCAGGATCAGCCTTCAATGATATGGTCGAAAATATGTACAATGGCGGGAAAGTCTCATTGCTTGGCCTCTTACCTTCATCAACTCAGATCAATTGGAGCAAACTCATCTTTAAAGGATTGACCCTCAAAGGTATATATGGCCGTGAAATGTACGAAACCTGGTACCAGATGGAAATGATGCTTTCAAATGGTTTAAATATCAGCCCTGTCATTACGCATCGCTTTCCTGCTGATAATTACCAGGAAGCCTTTGCAATCATGGAAGAAGGAAATTGCGGAAAGATTATTCTGGATTGGGAATAAAAATTGTAAACATATAAATAAAAGGCCTTCCTGATCAGAAGGCTTTTTTATTTATATCTGGCAGAACAAATAACTTAAAAATCCATCTTAACAAAGACAGGGCAATGATCAGATTGCTTTACATTGGGTAATATTCCTGCATCAACAATCTTATCTTTCAAATTATTCGTAACAATATGGTAATCTATACGCCATCCCTTGTTATTTTCGCGGGAATTGGCACGGTAACTCCACCATGAATACTGATCAGGTTCCTGATTGATTTCACGAAACGAATCTACGTATCCATCATCAATAAACCTGGCAAACCAGTCACGCTCTTCAGGTAAAAAGCCTGATGTACCCTGCTGTCTTTCAGGATTGTGTATATCAATCCATAACCTGCAGATATTAAAATCGCCTGAGATAATCAGTTTGCTGCGTGTTTTCCGCAATTCAGTAAGATATAGCTGAAAGTCAGCCATGAATTCCATTTTAATCGCCTGCCTGATATCCCCGGTTGTGCCGGATGGAAAATAGGCACTGATAACCGAAACATCACCAAAATCAGCCCGAAGAACACGACCTTCAGAATCATATTGGTGTACTCCAATACCTTCTACTACCCTATCAGGCTTTTGCTTACTAAAAATGGCAACACCACTATATCCCTTTTTGACGGCTGAAAATGCATTACAATGATAGCCCATTGCTTCAAATTCCTTTTCATGCATCTGCCCAACCTGGGCCTTGGTTTCCTGAAAACAAACAATATCAGGATTTGCTTTTGCCAGAAAGTCCAATAAACCCTTGTTTATGGCTGACCTGATTCCATTCACGTTATAGCTTAAAATGCTTTTCACAATTTTTCTTACTTTTGATTCGTATTAACAGCAATGCTAAGATATAACGAATTCACGTAAAAGAAAGAAAACCATTGAAAAAAGGAATAGTCATCAAATCAACCGGCAGCTGGTATACTGTAAAAACCGATGAGGGTAATCTGATCGAAAGCAGGATAAAGGGAAATCTCCGATTGAAAGGGATAAGAAGCACCAACCCAATCGCTGTTGGAGATCATGTTGAACTAACTGAATCCAGTGAAGATAACAACGAGTTTAGTCAAATCGTTGGATTTATTCACAAAATTTTACCACGAACCAATTATATCATCCGCAAATCACCCAATTTATCCAAAGAATCACACATCATTGCGGCTAATATTGACCAGGCTTTTCTAATTGTAACCATAGAATATCCTGTAACCACGACAACCTTCATTGATCGGTTTCTTGCTTCAGCTGAAGCATACAGGATACCATGCCATCTGATTTTCAATAAAATTGATCTGTACAATGAGGAGCAAACAATTGAAATGAATTCTTTGATCAAGATATATGAAAATATAGGATACCAATGTTTAAAGCTTTCTGCCAAAAACAATATCGGATTTGATGAACTAAAGAAAATGATGAGCAATAAGACCAATGTATTTTCTGGTCATTCGGGTGTCGGAAAATCGACAATCATCAATTCCCTTCAACCACATATGATGATTAAAACCGGCATCATCTCCGAAGCTCACTTTTCAGGAAAACATACGACAACCAATTCGGAAATGTATGAACTTGATTTTGGAGGTTATATTATAGACACTCCGGGAATAAAAGGTTTTGGAGTTCTCGATATGGAAAAAGAAGAGATCTCACATTACTTCCCTGAAATGTTTGAACTTTTAGATGATTGCCAATACTATAATTGCACCCATACTCACGAACCTCAATGTGCGGTAAAAAAATCGGTTGAAGAAGGCAGAATTGCCCAAAGCAGATACAATTCTTACCGGGGGTTGCTTGAAGACGAAGAAAGGTATCGGAATTGATCTATTTTAGTCTGAAAATTACAGAAAAACAGTTGTAAAAAGTGCTTTATAAGCCTTTTTATTTCAATAGCTTAGCTTGTAATAATCGAAGATTAAACGTGCTTTAGAATCACCTATTTCTTCAGCCACCTGCTGGTAGCCTTGGTTTTTAAGATTCTCAACGCTCTTAAAACGCTTCAAAAGGGCAGTTATCGTCTTCTCTCCTATTCCTGAAATATTCTCAAGATCCGATTTAATAAATTCACCAGATCGCTTATTTCGGTGAAAGGTGATTCCAAACCGATGCGCTTCGTCACGTAATTGTTGAATAACTTTTAAGGTCTCTGAATTTTTATCCAGGTACAACGGAACAGGATCTCCAGGAAAATAAATTTCTTCCAGCCGTTTTGCAATTCCAATGATGGATATTTTCCCACGGAGATTCAATTTCTCCAATGCATTTAATGCAGCTCCAAGTTGTCCCTTCCCTCCATCGACAACTATGAGTTGAGGTAATGATTTTTCTTCTTCGATTAACCGTTTGTATCTGCGGTAAACAACTTCTTCCATCGATGCAAAATCGTCAGGACCTACCACTGACTTCACATTAAAATGCCGGTAGTCTTTCTTGTATGGTTTTGTGTCCCTGAAAACGACACAGGATGAAACAGGATTAGTTCCCTGTAAATTACTATTATCGAAACATTCAATGTGAACAGGAGCTACTTTTAATTGGAGGTCCTTTTGCATAGTCTCCAGAATACGTGCTGCATTCCTTTCCGTTTTTGATACAATCTGATGTTTTAGCTTCTCGAGCCGGTAATACTTCGCATTTCGTTCTGATAGTTCAAGAAGTTTCTTTTTATCTCCCTGTTTGGGAACAATCATTTTTATTCCTTCAAGTTCGATGTCCAACCTGAAAGGAATCAATATCTCTTTTGCAATGCTGAATATTTTAAGCCGTATCTCCACAATTGCAAATTCGAGCAATTCAGCAGGAGATTCATCCAACACTTTTTTAATCTCCAGGGTATAAGTCTGAATGATGGCCCCACGGATAATTTTCAGATAATTCACATAGGCGAATGATTCATCCTGTTCAATAGTGAAAACATCAACATCACTTATAGAGTTACTGACTACTGTAGACTTCGATTGAAACTTCTCGAGCAATTCCAACCTCTCTTTTATGATTGCGGCTTCTTCATATTTCAATCCTTCAGAAAATTGTCGCATTAAATCCTTAAGATATTTGATGACACCGGAGATGTTGCCTTTCAATATTTCCTTTATCTGATCGATATTTCTCATGTAAATTTCATGCTCAATTTCACCCACACATGGACCCAGACAGTTTCCCATATGATATTCGAGGCAAACTTTGAATCTCTTCAGACGGATATTCTCCTCCGATAAATTCAATTTGCAGTTTCTTAACTTAAAAAGCTTACGGAATAAATCGAGTAAAAATCGTACCGTTAAAATTGAGGTATATGGGCCAAAATAGGTAGAACCATCACGAATGACATTCCTGGTTTGAAAAACTCGGGGGAAGCGTTCATTTTTTATTACGATCCAGGGATAAGTCTTATCATCTTTAAGTCTGATATTATAACGGGGCTGGTATTTTTTAATCAGATTGTTTTCAAGAAGCAATGCATCCTGCTCCGTTTCAACAACCATGTGTTTAATATCTGCAATATTCCTGACGAGTAATGCTGTTTTCCTGTTCTGTTGATTTTTATTAAAATAAGAAGAGACCCTCTTTTTGAGGTTTTTTGCCTTCCCTACATAGATGATTTTATTGGTATCATCAAAATACTGATATATTCCAGGTTGATCAGGAAGAGCAGAAACTAATGACCTGATGTATTCAGCATTTTTTAAGACCATAGGAAAGTCACTATTTTAATAAATTATACTAATACTGAATGACTGAGTGCGTATCGTAATTAGCTAATTCTTTCTTTTTATCCGTCTGAATAAAGGATAAATCGATGATGAACGAGAAGTAAATCTTCTTCACTTTTAGCTGTTGAACCAGATAAAGTGCAGCAAGTGCAGTTCCGCCGGTAGCCAATAAATCATCATGAATTAGCACAACATCATCCTCATTTAGCGCATCTACATGGATCTCGATGGTATCTACTCCATATTCCAGTTCATAGGATTCACTGAGAACTTCTGCCGGCAACTTCCCCTTTTTACGAATGGGAACAAAGCCTGCATTGAGACAATAAGCCAGTGCTCCACCTACAATAAATCCCCGTGATTCAAGAGAAACAATCTTTGTGATTCCCTTACCCTGGCAATAATTAGTTATCTGGTCAACCACACTTTTAAATGCAACCGGCTCTTTAAACAGGGTTGTAATATCTTTAAAACTTATTCCATCGATCGGATAATCTTCAATGGTACGCACATATTTCTTAAGCTCCATAGTTATAAATTATAGTTCCACGTGGAACATTACCTTCCTAACAACACAAGTAAAACATTAATATCCGATGGACTAACACCTGAAATACGACTTGCCTGTCCAATAGTATCTGGTTGTATTTCAGTAAGTTTTTGCCTGGCTTCTGTACTAATAGTCATTATTTTTCCAAAATCGAACTTACCCGTAATTGCAATACTCTCTAATCTTCTGTACTTATCTGCCACTAATTTCTCACGATCAATGTATCCCGCATACTTAATAGCTATCTCAGCTGATTCAAGTATTTCAGAAAACCTTCCCGTAGGAATAGTTGCCAAAAAATTCTTAAAGGGACCAATATCTTCTATCAAATCAAATATAGAGATCTGAGGACGCATGATAATATCAATCAATTTGACCCCTTGCTTCAATTCAGAAGAACCTTTTTCCTTTAGAATATGATCTATAAATTGTGGTTTAATGGAGAAATTTGTAACAAAATCGATGATGCTATCTACAGCCATCTTCTTCTCTAAATACAAATCGTAGCGATCCTTATTAGCCAATCCCAGCTTGTAGGCTTTAGATGTCAATCGAAAATCTGCATTATCCTGTCGTAATAAGATCCTGTATTCAGCCCTTGAGGTAAACATACGATAGGGCTCATCGACACCTTTGGTTACCAGATCATCGATCAAAACTCCAATATAAGCTTCATCCCTTTTTAAAATAAATGGTTCAAGATCATGAACAACCTGATGAGCATTTATACCAGCCATGATACCTTGTGCAGCTGCTTCTTCATAACCGGTAGTACCGTTAATCTGACCCGCAAAAAACAAGTTCTTAATCAACTTTGTCTCCAGCGTGTGGTGTAATTGTGTTGGATCAAAATAATCATATTCGATGGCATAACCCGGCCTGAAAATCTTTACATTCTCCAATCCCGATACTTTTTTCAAAGCATGTAACTGAACGTCCCAGGGCAAGGATGATGAAAAGCCATTCAAATAATACTCAATGGTATCTTCTCCTTCAGGTTCCAGAAATAATTGATGAGAAGTTTTTTCAGCGAAGGTGACAATCTTTGCTTCAATGCTAGGACAATAACGCGGACCAGTTCCCAGAATGGTACCATTATACATGGGTGAATCAGCAAATCCCTCCTCCAAAATAGAGTGAACTGCCTCATTAGTATAGGTAATCCAGCAACTTTTTTGCTTTAATACAGACTTAATATCTGGCAGAAAAGAGAATTTTCCAACAGTTGTATCACCTGCCTGTTCTTCCATTTTTGAGAAATCAATGGATCGACCATCAATCCGTACAGGAGTTCCTGTTTTAAGCCTTCCTGTTTTAAATCCCACATCGAGTAACTGCTCAGATATATGGTAAGAGGCACTTTCGCCGATTCGGCCTCCTTCCATTTTAGACCTTCCAATATGCATTAACCCATTCAGAAAAGTTCCATTGGTCAGTACAACGGATTTTGAATAAAAGTCAACTCCTATCTTAGTATTTACTCCAATAACAATATTATCTTTAAAATGAAGCGAAACCACGGCATCCTGCCAAAGATCAAGATTAGGTGTTTTTTCCAAAATATGTCTCCATATTTCAGTAAATCGAACCCTGTCATTCTGTGCCCTTGGGCTCCACATGGCAGGACCTTTCGATTGATTCAGCATCCTGAACTGAATACTGGATTGATCACTTACAATCCCCGAGTATCCACCTAAAGCGTCAATTTCCCGAACAATCTGTCCTTTAGCAATTCCACCCATCGCAGGGTTACACGACATTTGAGCATACTTGGTCATATCCATTGTAATCAACAATGTTTTTGAACCAAGATTCGCAGCTGCAACTGCAGCTTCACACCCCGCATGACCTCCTCCTACTATAATTACATCGTATAACGGTAACATCTATTCTAGTTTTGTATTAAACGACTAACCTTTAGTACATTAAGGTAATAATTTTCCTTAAATGTCATCAAAGTTTTATCTTTTTTTATTTTATCCTTGTATCCCAATAAATGTAAAACTCCATGTATTAAGATTCTATTTAATTCATCCTGCAAAGTGGTCGAAAACTGTTTTGCATTCTCCTTCACACGATCAATACTTATAAAAATGTCACCACTTATTAAACCATCTTCAACATAATCGAAAGTGATGATATCCGTATAATAATCGTGAGTCAGATATTTCTTATTGACTTCCAACAAATAGTCATCCGAACAAAAAATAAATGAAATATCTCCAATACTTTTTTCCTCAAGATGAATTGTCTCCTTAATCCAATTGGTAGTACTTCTTCTCTTTAATTTTGGAAAAGGTACATCTTCATTAAAATAGGTTACACTCATTTATCCAAATTAAACTTTATCATAACCGAACTCCCACCATCTGTATAATCAACCTCATCTGCCATTTTACGAAGAAGAAATATACCACGACCATTTTCTTTCCTGAGATTTTCCTCACATGTTGGATCACAGATACATTTCTGATCAAAACCCCTACCCTCGTCCTTCACTATTACAAATAACTGCTTATTGAAATATTTAATCTCAAGAAAAACATTCTTTCTAATATCAAGTCCGTTGCCATGAACAATGGAATTATTGACTGCCTCACTTATTCCCAACAACACCCTGTTAAAATTATTCTTCTCAAGGCAAGTTTCTATAAAAAACTCGTCAAGAAAAGACCTCACCTTATTGATATTAATGAGTTGCGAAGATATGACTAAGTCTCGTTCCAAAATTAGTTCTTTATCTGATTCAAAAAGTTGTTGTATTTCTGGTCGTAAAAGCTTCTTAATTTAAAATTAGTCTTTTTGATTTGCTCGTTTTCATTCCTGAGCTTATTCTTATACTCGAAATATCCTTCCGGGTTACTTTTCTTAATATCAATTGCAGTTTTAGATTCCCGCTTATCTTCGTAATCCCTTTCAATCTCCGATTTTTCAGCATCCAGTAATTTTGACAATATTAAATTCTGACGATTGATCAATTCACTGGTAACATTTCGATTGATCAAATCCTTTCGTGATTGTTCCAGTAACTGATCAATAGCTTTTAGTTGATCTGTTGCCTTAGTGCCTAAAGATTTACCATTGATCATATCACGCATCATTTGTTGCATCATCTCCTGCTGTGCCAATGTTTGACCAATACTCTTGCTCATTTTACCCATATCGCCCTTTTTCATCTGGTCGATCATCTGTTGCAATTGCTCTTTAATCGAACTCTCACTATCCTTCAAACTTTTCATTCCGGGTTTTGAACCCTTTCCTCCAGGTTTATCACAATCTCCATCACCAGGTTGCCCGTTCTGCTCCTGCTTTTTAATGTTTTCAAGAGCCTCACTTAGGAAAAGAGCTAAATTATTAGCCGCAGTCATCCCATATTGCTGATACATTTTAGAACCACCGATATTCCCCGATTCGAGGTAATCAAATGAAGAACCAACACTGTTTTCCAAAGCCAGCATTTCTTTATTAATCACTGAACTGATTTCAGGAGTTCTTTTTGACAAGGCGTATAATGAATCCTTTATAAAAACAACCTGCCCTTCAAGGTTCTTCTGGCTCACCTTCAAATCATTAATCAGCGGATTATTAAAATCAATCGATGAAAGTTTAGTTAACAGCTTTTCCTGGTCAAATGAAACAAATATCAGGTTAGCCAAAATCTGTTTCAGATCTTCGATATTAGCGCTGTTTTGTTTTTTCTTATTTGCTTTTAACATCTGATCCATGGCAAACGCAAGTTGGTCCAAACTCTTCTTATTATTTTCAATTCCTGATGAACTCTTACGTTTATTGCCTTTCTCTGTATCACTGATAATTTTTGTATAGTTTTCCTTAACCGATGAAAATTCTTTATCAAAGTTGAATAAGTTTGTTGGTTTCTCCATTGTTTTATTCAATTCAAGAGCATCGTTGTAATCCTTTTCCAGGTTTTGCAGGATGGACAAGTTCTCTTTTTCACCTTTGTTAATTTGAATCAAATCCGATCGTTTCTCCAGTTTCTCCAGATTAGTACCTTCTGCTGCTGCCAGTTTTTTTAGCTCCTGAAGAATACGTTCAACTTTACCTTCCACTTTCATCTTCTTTAACAATTGCAGGTTTTTATCCAATTGCTTCGACAGATTATCCATTCCTGAATCCATATCTTTGGTAAGTTGTTCCAGTTTTTTTGAATCAAACTGTTTGGCTAATTCATTAAATTCATCAAACAGCTTTTTCAAATCATCACTAAATACTTCT
>Ga0118677_10001681_pt1 | contig 46169 bp, 43 predicted proteins | sample AliMusrvi5mmetaG_FD_86154 | JGI IMG/M metagenome (GOLD analysis project Ga0118677, IMG submission 86154) | reverse complement strand
ACATGATTCTGCACGGCATCGAGGCCCCCAACATCCTGCACACCAACACGCTCACCGAGAACCTCGCCGACGTCCAGGAGAAGGACCGCTACGACGTCGTGCTCGCCAACCCGCCCTTCGGCGGCAAGGAGCGCAAGGAGGTCCAGCAGAACTTCCCCATCCGCACCGGCGAGACCGCCTTCCTCTTCCTTCAGCACTTCATCAAGATGCTCAAGGCCGGCGGCCGCGGCGCGGTGGTGATCAAGAACACGTTCCTCTCCAACGGCGACAACGCATCCGTAAGCCTGCGGAAGTTGCTGCTTGAGAGCTGCGACTTGCACACGGTGCTCGACTGCCCCAGCGGCACCTTCCAGGGCGCCGGCGTGAAGACCGTTGTGCTGTTCTTCGAGAAGGGTGCCCCGACGCGCAAGGTCTGGTACTACCAGCTCGACCCGGGCAGGAATCTAGGGAAAACGAACCCGCTGAACGACGACGACCTCGCCGAGTTCGTGGAGCTGGCGAAGACGAAGGCCGACTCGCCCAAGAGCTGGACTGTGGACGCTGACGACATCGACCCGAACACCTGGGACCTCACCGCGAGGAACCCCGACGGCGGCGAGGAGATCGTGCACCGCAGCCCGCAGGAGATTTTGGACGAGATCGCGGCGCTGGACGCGGAGAGCGCGAAGGTGCTGGCGAGGATCAGGGCCTTGCTGTGAGAGGCGGGTGGGAGCGCAAGAGAGTCAGCGAGATTGCGCTGCATTCACTTGGCAAGATGCTCGACAAGGCCAAGAACAAAGGCGAGTTGAGGCCGCATCTCCGCAACTTCAACGTCCGCTGGTTCGACTTCGACCTGTCGGATGTTCATGAGATGCGGTTCACGCCCGAAGAGGCAACGAGATACACCGTCGTCGCGGGCGACGTTGTTGTATGCGAAGGTGGCTATCCGGGGCGCGCAGCCATCTGGGATCAGGACGAACCCATCTACTTCCAGAAGGCGTTGCACCGGGTTCGCTTTCACGAACCGCAACGCAATAGATGGTTCCTCTACTACCTGTATGCCAAAGACCTTGAAGGCACTCTCAAGAGCCACTTCTCGGGCACCGGCATCCAGCATTTCACTGGCGAGGCACTTGCAGAGTTCGAAATCCCGTTGCCTCCTCTGTCGGAACAGCAGCGGATAGTCGGCATCCTCGACGAAGCGTTCGACGACATCGCTACGGCGCGGGAGAGAGCGGAGAGGAATCTCCGCAACGCCCGCGCCCTCTTCGAGAGCCACCTCCAGTCCGTATTCACACGGCGCGGCGACGGATGGGAGGAAACAACGCTGGAGAACGTGCTCGCTGTTCAGCCGCAGAACGGATGGTCTCCTCCGGCAGCGAATCACTCGGACTCGGGAACGCCCGTCCTGACGCTCTCCTCCGTCACGGGATTCCGCTTCAGGCCCGACAAGATCAAGTTCACGTCTGCTCCCACCGATCCTGGGCGACGCTATTGGGTCCAGAACGGCGACCTCTTGATGACGAGGAGCAACACGCCGCAGTTGGTTGGACATGTGGCGATTGCCGCGGGCATCAGCGAGCCGACGATCTACCCCGACCTGATCATGCGCATGAATCCTGCACCGGAGCGCGTCATGACGGAGTTCCTCTACTACCAGATGCGTTCACCTACGCTGCGGAAGGAAATCACAGGCAGAGCACAGGGTGCGAATCCTACGATGAAGAAGGTCAGCAACGGCGCGGTCAGGACGCTACCGCTTCGCTTGGCGTCCATCTCGACCCAGCGAGAGATCGTCACGACGCTCAATGCTCTTGGCGGTGAAGCGGACTGTCTGGAGTCCATCCACCGGCGCAAGCTCACCGCCCTGGATGAGCTGAAGCGGTCGCTCTTGCATCAGGCCTTCACCGGGCGGCTGTAGTCGCGACCGGCAATGACGCCACGAGTCATTAACGATGTCATTTCGCGGTCGCATGATTCATTTCGGCAGCTAGACACCATGAAGACCGGTTGCCAAGCCACTGATCTTCATGGTCGACCGGCGCCCATCGAGTGCGCGCCGTCAATTGCGTCAAGATGCATTAGCGATATCACGAAGCCGCTTCATTTCCCCGAGGCGGCGCTTCAGGTGTCATCCCGGGGGCCACTTGACTCATAACTTGACTGATGCTTGACTGACCGCATGGCCTACGAGCCTCATTTCGAGATCAGTCCGCGTCTGCTGGCCTTGGTGGAAGCAGTCGCCGCGCTGCGCGAACGCATCCAGGGAGCGGCGGTCGAGCTGTCGTGGATCCCGGCGCTTCAGAAGGACACGCGTACGCGTAACGTCCACGCCTCGACGGCCATCGAAGGCAATCCGCTCACACTCGAAGAAGTGCGTGCGCTTGAGGAGGGCAGCGACGCAGCCCTCCCTGAGGCGCGCGCCCGGCGCGAAGTGCTCAACTACTTCGCCGGCCTGCGCTACGTGGAGACTCACGCCGGCACGGCGACCATCCGGCACGACGACGTCTTTGCACTGCACCGCATCCTTGCTGCCGGCGTGATGGACCAAGGCGAGGCCGGCCGCTACCGCGCCATGCAGGTGCAGGTAGGCGGGTACATGCCGCCCGCGCCCGGCGATGTCTCCGGGCTGATGTTCGAGCTTCTGGACTGGTGGAACCGGGCAGCGGGCGACCTATCTCCCGTCCTCAGTTCCGCCGTTGTGCACTATCGCTTCGAGGCGATCCATCCATTCGCCGACGGCAACGGCCGCGCCGGCCGCGCCCTCGCGCTCTGGGAGCTGTACCGGCGCGGCTTCGACACGCATCACATCTTCTCGGTCGACGAGTTCTACTGGGCGGACCGTCCGCGCTACTACGCGTCCTTGCAGGCCGTCCGCGAGCAAGGCGACGACCTCACCAGCTGGCTTGAGTACTGCGCGGAGGGCTTGAACCAGACTCTAGAGAACGTGTGGCTGCGTATCCAGGCGCTCCACGTCGACGCATCGCAGAAGCTGGTGTTGCGCCCCAGACAGGAGAGGCTTCTGCAGCTCCTGCGCGACCAGGGCAGCATGGCGCCGGCCGAGATCTGGGCGGCGCTCGGCGTGTCGAAGCAGGGCGCGATGGATCTGCTCCGCCCACTGCTCGAAGCGGGGCTGGTGGAGAAGATCGGCAGCAAGAAGACGGGGCGCTACGCCCTGCGGCGGCCATGAACGAAGCCGAGACTCGCGCCGAGCACATCGACCCCGCCCTCAAGGCGGCCGGCTGGGGCGTCGCCCAGGGTAGCCGCATCCTGCGCGAGTACTCGATCTCGCCGGGCCGCATCGAGGGCGCGGGCCGGCGCGGGAGCCCGCTCACCGCCGACTACGTGCTCGTCCATCGCAACCACAAGCTGGCCGTGATCGAGGCGAAGGCGTGGGACAAGCCGCTCACGGAGGGCCTCGGCCAAGCGAAGAACTACGCCGAGAAGCTCGCCGTTCGCTTCTGCTACGCGACGAACGGCCAGGGCATCTACGCCGTCGACCGCGACGAGACGGCCGGCTGGGAGGGCGAGGTGGCGCAGTATCCCTCGCCGGACGAGCTCTGGGCGCTCACCTATGCCGAGGCCAACGCCTGGCGCGACCGCTTCGCCGCCGTACCCTTCGAGGACAAGGGCGGCTCGCACCCGGCGCGCTACTACCAGGACATCGCCGTCGAGCGCGTGATGGAGGCGATCGCCGCCGAGAAGCAGCGCATCCTCCTCACTCTGGCCACCGGCACCGGCAAGACCTTCATCGCCTTCCAGGTCGCCTGGAAGCTCTTCCAGAGCCGCTGGAGCCTCACCCGCGAGCCCACGCGCCGCCCGCGCATCCTCTTCCTCGCCGACCGCAACATCCTCGCCAACCAGGCCTACAACGCCTTCAGCGCCTTCCCCGAAGACGCGATGGTGCGCATCAGCCCGGCGGACATCGCCAAGAAGGGCAAGGTGCCCAAGAACGGCAGCCTCTTCTTCACCATCTTCCAGACCTTCGTGAGCGGCACTGGCGCAGACGGCGAGCCGGCCCCCTACTTCGGCGAGTACGCGCCCGACTTCTTCGACTTCATCGTCGTCGACGAGTGCCACCGCGGCGGCGCCAATGACGAGAGCAACTGGCGCGGCATCCTCGACTACTTCGCGCCAGCGGTGCAGCTCGGCATGACGGCGACTCCCAAGCGCAAGGACAACGCCGATACCTACGCCTACTTCGGCGAGCCGGTCTACATCTACTCGCTCAAAGAGGGCATCAACGACGGCTTCCTCACGCCCTTCAAGGTGAAGCAGATCTCGACCACGCTAGACGAGTACGTCTACACGCCCGACGACCAGCTGATCGAGGGCGAGGTCGAGGAGGGCAAGATCTACGTGGAGGAGGACTTCAACCGGGTCATCGAGATCCGCGAGCGCGAGAAGTACAGGGTCGCGCTCTTCATGGAGCAGATGGACCAGCGCGAGAAGACGCTGGTCTTCTGCGCGACCCAGGTCCACGCTCTGGCGGTGCGCGACCTCATCAACCAGATGAAGTCGAGCAAGGACCCCAACTACTGCCAGCGCGTCACCGCCAACGACGGCGAGCTCGGCGACCAGGCGCTGCGCGCCTTCCAGGACAACGAGAAGACGATCCCCACCATCCTCACGACCTCGCAGAAACTCTCGACCGGCGTCGACGCCCGCAACATCCGCAACATCGTGCTCATGCGTCCCATCAACTCGATGATCGAGTTCAAGCAGATCATCGGGCGCGGCACGCGCCTCTACGACGGCAAGGACTACTTCACGATCTACGACTTCGTGGAGGCGCACCACCACTTCAACGATCCGGAGTGGGACGGGGAGCCGCTCGAGCCGGAGGCCTGCGAGGTCTGCGGCAAGTACCCCTGCGAATGCATCAAGGAGGTCTGCCCGGAGTGCGGTCAGCGGCCCTGCGTCTGCCCCTGCCCGGACTGCGGCGAGCACCCCTGCGTCTGCCCGTGCGAGAAGTGCGGCCAGTACCCCTGCGAGTGCCCCTGCCCCAAGTGCGGGGAGTGGCCCTGCGTCTGCGAGCGCAAGGGCCGGGCCAAGGTGAAGCTTGCTGACGGCAAGGAGCGCACCATCCAGCACATGATGTGCACCACCTTCTGGCACCCGGACGGCACGCCGATGAGCGCCCAGGCGTTCATGGAACTGCTGTTCGGCGAGCTGCCGGACTTCTTCGCCGACGAGGCCGAGCTGCGCCTCCTCTGGAGTGCGCCCGACACGCGCAAGAAACTACTGCAGGGCCTCGCCGAGAAGGGCTTCGGCGGCGACCAGCTCGCGGAGATGCAGAAGATCATCGACGCCGAGAAGAGCGACCTCTTCGACGTGCTCGCGCACGTCGCCTACGCGCTACCGCCAGAGACACGCGAAGAGCGCGCCAGCCGAGCCCATGTGGCCATCCACGCCGAGTTCGACAGCAGGCAGCAGGCCTTCCTCGACTTCGTGCTCGCGCACTACGTGCGCGAAGGCGTGCAGGAGCTCGACCAGGACAAGCTCGCGCCGCTGCTCAAGCTGCGCTACCACGACTCGATCCACGACGCGATCGCCGATCTGGGCAAGCCGGAGCTGGTCGCGAAGCTCTTCGCCGGGTTCCAGAAGTACCTCTACCAGCCGGCGGCGGCCTGAGAGATCTGAGTGGCGTGCCGCGTGAGACAGCATCGTGAGTAGGACGCCAGGTCGCAACGATCCTTGCTGGTGTGGCTCAGGACGCAAGTACAAGCGCTGCCACCTCGACCGAGATGAGCAGCCCAAGGTCGATCGGTGGGAGGCTGCGAAGCGATCGCGGCAGGCGTTCTCCCGCAAGACATGTATGGCGCCGTCGGCATGGCTTCAGGACTGTAGTGGCGGCGTTGTCCGCGCTCACACCGTTCCACGGAGTGGGAGTCTGAACCAAATTGCCGAGGACGGTCACGTTCTCGCGCTCTCAGGTGACCTATCCGACCTAGTGAGGACTGGCGGACGGCTCCTGCCGAAGTTAGTTGGGGTCCGTCAGGCGTCGACCTTCCACGGCTTCTGTTCGCGGCACGACAGTGAGATCTTCGCTCCGCTGGAAGACTCAATCTTCTTGGCGACGCCGGAACAGTGCTTTCTTCTCGCGTATCGTGCGTTCTCGCTCGAGGTGTACAAGAAGCTGGCAGCGCTTGAAGTCTCAGAGATCATGCGGCTCGCTGATCGAGGTAGACCACTTGCGGATCAGCTGTTCGTGCAAGATGTGGCCTCTTCGTATGAGGCTGGCACGAGGGCTGCCCTTCGGGATGCGACGCTGAAGGAGCCTGAATTCGAGCGTGCGCTGGTGTCGGCCGACTACACGTCAGTGAGAGCGTACGTGCTGACTTTCGACATCGCCCCTCCTGTCATGGCTAGTGGCGGATTCGCTCCAGAGCGGGACTTTGACGGGCGCAGTCTTCAGGACATGACTGACCTCAACAGCGTCGCGGACCTCATGACGGTGTCGTCCTTCTTTGGGGGCCAGTGGGGTCACATTGTGCTGGCCTGGTTGATACAGGACGATAGTGCCTGTCGACGGCTTGTTGAGAGTCTGGACAGCAGAGCCGACGAAGACATCGCCTCCGCATTGGTGGCGCTGTTGTTCGAGTACTGCGAGAATCTCTATATGAGCCCGACGTGGTGGGACCAGTTCTCCGCAGCCGAACAAGGACGACTTGAGCTGCAGATGAGGGCATCCGCAGACCCAACTTGCGAGCGTGCGGGTGGTGTACTGACTGACTACCCTGCGCGGATTCCCTCTTGGGGACTTCGGTCACGGCAGTGGGTCAGCTAGGGTGCGTGCAGTCAAGGCGCCACGGAATTCTGGAGTCCCGTCAGGCAGAACACGTTGCACCCGCGTGATACCGGCACTTGACACGCCAGCCCGACTGCTGTTTAGTGACCACTAAGTAAGGGAACGGTGGTCGTCATGAAAGCAACGACACGCATCAGCAAGGACGAACGGCGGCGCGAGATCGTCGAGGCCGCCACCCGTGAGTTCGCGGTCAGCGGCCTGCACGGCACGCCGGTGGACGCGATCGCCAAGCGCGTCGGCGTGTCACAGCCGTACCTCTTCCAGCTGTTCGGCACCAAGAAGGAACTCTTCATCGCCGCGGTCCGGCGGGCGTTCGAGCGCACGGTGGCGACGTTCCGGACCGCAGCGGCGGAGGCGGGCGAAGACGCCGGCCCCGCCGACATCCTCATCAGTATGGGCGCGGCATACCAGCGCCTGCTGGACGACCGCAGCCTCCTGCTCATGCAGATGCAAGCCTACGTGGCATGCGAGGACGAGGAGATCCGCGACATCGTGCGCGACGAGATGCTGCGCCTGGTGAGCTTCGTGCAGTCGGCCTCCGGTGCGCCGGAAGTGGCGATCCGCGAGTGGCTCGCGTACGGCATGCTCATGAACGTGGTGGCCGCGATGGATCTCACCGGCGTCGACGCCGACTGGGCGCGGATGATGTGCCCCGTGACCGGGACGAAGCTGGCCGCCATGGCGGCGGACGCCGTCGGCAAGGCGAAGCGCACCGGCGAGGAGGCACCGACGAAGTAGACGACGCGGGCCGGGCGTCTGGCTCCAGGCCGGACCCGGCCCATTCTCCGGCCTCGATAACTAAGTGATTACTAAGTCACCAACCCGGGAATCACACCGGGATCGACAGAAGGAGATGACAGGAATGAGTGCACGAACGGCGACCATCTGGACCTTCGTGGTCACGAGCGTCGCGATCTTCATGGTCTCGCTCGACAACCTCGTGGTGACCACCGCCCTGCCGGTGATCAAGCACGACCTCGGCGCTGGGCTGCAGGGCCTCGAATGGACGGTGAACGCCTACACCCTGACGTTCGCCGTCCTGCTCTTGACGGGCGCCGCACTCGGCGACCGGTTCGGGCGCAAGCGGATGTTCCTCACAGGCCTTGCGATCTTCACGCTCGGCTCCGCCTTCGCGGCGCTGGCGCCGAGCATCGGCGCGCTCATCGCCGCGCGGGCTATGCAGGGCGTCGGCGGCGCGATCGTCACGCCGCTCACCCTGACCATCCTCTCCGCGGCCGTGCCTCCCGCCCGCCGCGGCATGGCGCTCGGCATCTGGGGCGGCGTGAGCGGCCTTGCCGTCGCGCTCGGCCCGGTCGTGGGCGGCGCCATCGTCGACGGTCTGTCCTGGCAATGGATCTTCTGGCTCAACGTCCCCATCGGCCTCGCCCTCCTGCCGATCGCCCTGTTCCGCCTGAGCGAGTCCAAGGGTGCGAACCGTTCGCTCGACCTGCCCGGCCTCGGCCTCGCCAGCGTCGGCCTGTTCGGCATCGTCTGGGGCCTGGTCCGTGGCAACGCGCACGGCTGGACCAGCCTCGGCGTGGCCGGCCCTATCGCCGCCGGCATCGTCCTCCTGGGGGCGTTCGTCCTCTGGGAGCGGCGCACTCCGGAGCCGATGGTCCCGCTCCGGTTCTTCCGCAACCGCGCCTTCTCGGCGGCCAACGTCACCTCGCTGCTCATGAGCTTCGGGATGTTCGGCTCGATCTTCCTGCTGGCGCAGTTCTTCCAGATCGTGCAGGGCTACACGCCACTCCAGGCCGGGATCCGCACCCTGCCTTGGACGGCCATGCCGATCATCGTCGCACCGATCGCCGGCATGCTCAGCGACCGCATCGGCGCCCGCCCGCTCCTGGTCGCCGGCATGGCGCTGATGGCGGCGGGCCTCGGCTGGATGGCGATCGTCACCAGCCCGACCGTCGCCTACCTCTCGCTGGTCCCCGCGTTCGTGATGGCAGGCGTGGGCATGAGCCTCTACTTCGCCCCGGTCGCCAACCTGGTGCTGAGCACCGTGCGGCGCAAGGAAGAGGGCAAGGCCAGCGGCGTGAACAACACGGTCCGCGAGGTCGGCGGCGTGTTCGGCGTCGCGGTGCTGGCGAGCGTGTTCTCGGCCGCCGGCAGCTACCTGAGCCCGCAGTCCTTCGTCAACGGCATGGTCCCGGCGATCTGGGTCGGGGCCGCGGCGGTGGCGCTCGCGGGCGTCGCCGCGGTGCTCATCCCGCCGAAGGAGGACGTGGTGCCGGATTCGGTGAGCCTGCTCGAGCGCGGCGAGCGCGAGGGCTTGGACGCGAGCGTCGCCGAGCTCGCCTGCGAGTCGGACGCCGCCTGAAACAAGTCAGCGACCAAGACCCGGTCAACGGCACCGTCGGCACCACCGCCGACGGTGCCGTTGTGCGTACGCCATTCGGCTTCGCGCGCCGGCGCCGTTGTGCGTACGCCATCCTGCCCCGCGCACCGGCGCGGCGAGTCGCCGGGAGCACCGAGCTACATGATGGAGTCGCCCGCCAGCACGTACCGGTCGAAGCGGGCGAAGGGGCGCGAGGCGCACACGAGGCCGGTCACTCCCTCGAAGGCGAAGCCGGACTCCCAGAGGACGCGCTGAGCGGTGAGGTTCGGGCCCGGCACGACGACGGTGGCCCGCTCTTGCCCGCGCGCCGCGAGCTCGGCCACAACGAAGCGCAGGGCCGCGGCTTGATCGCCGGGGCGCAGGCCGGCGATGGGTCCTACGGAGCCGGCGCCCTCGGTGTGGTCGCCGCCGAGATAGGCGTAGGCGACCGCCCGCCCTCTGCGGCGGAGCAGCCAGCCGGGATGGTCTGGCCGGCTCAGGAACCAGAGGTGGTCGGGAGTCCGGTCGAACCCGAGGACCGCTTCGTCGATCTCGCGCAACTCGCCGAGATGGGCCGGCCCGAGCGGTTCCGCGTCGAGCCCTCGCCTGCGCGGTGCGCCGTATGCCCTGACCTCCGCGGCCGGTCCGCAGAGCACGAGGAGCGCGTGCTGCGGGTAGATGCCGTGGCGCGCGTACAGTCCGTTGGAGACCGGGTTGGCCGCGTTCGAGGTGAGGGCCGTCGCGCCGCCGGCGACGGGCAGTCCGTCGAGCGCTGCCTCGAAGAGGCGCCGCCCGAGACCCTGCCCCTGCCACTCCGGCAGCACGAACAGGCCGGCGCAGTACGAGAACGCGTCGCGGACGAGGCCGGCGCCGAAGGCGACCGGCCGATCGCCGTCGCACGCGAGGCAGAACCTGCCGCCGTCGGTCTCGATGATGTGGCTCAAGGTCGGCACGGCGTGGTCCTCTGGGGCGTCGAATGCGGGGAGTCCTTGCCGGCCGGCGAGGTCGTCGAGTGCCGCGGTGATGATCCGTGAGGCGGCGGCGGCGGTCGCGCGGACGGCGGCGCTGCCGAGGTCGCCGGCGCGCCGGATCACCAGAGCGTCCGCGGCAGCGTGGCTCCGGCTGCCCTTGACAGCACTCATCCGACCTCCAGACGGCGACGGCAGTGCGCTCGATTCTACCTGCCCGCGCATGGGTTCGTTTGACGCGAACGCCACGGGGAATCGGGTAGAGGACGCTCGGAAGGAGACCCCATGGACGAGAGCCCGACCCGCCAGCTCGCCGACGACCACGAGTACGTCATGCTGGTCGTCGGCGCCATGAACGCGGAGGTCGCGTACATCGAGCGCACCGGCCGCGTCCACGCCGACCGCGTGGCGCAGATGATCGACTTCACGCGCAACTTCACCGACGGCGATCACCACGCCAAGGAGGAGGACCTCCTCTTCCCGTTCCTGGAGGAGCGCAGTGCCGCCGCCGCGGGCACGATCAGCGTCCTGCTGAGCGAGCACGAGGCGGCGCGCGACTGCATCCGCGCCATCGCCGCGGCGCTCCCGGACGCGGCGCGGTCAGACGTTGCCCCGCCGGACGCCGGTGGAGATGGCGCGGCCGGCCCGGACGCCGAGCGCAGCGCGGCCGCCCGGGCCATCGTCGCCGAGAACCTGAGGCTCTACGCCTTCCTGCTGCCGCTGCACATCGGCAAGGAGGACAGCGTGCTCTTCCCGCTCATGGACGAAGTGCTGAGCGTCCGGGAGCAGGAGATGCTCGGCGAGGACTTCGCCCGCGTCGAGCGTGAGGCGGGCAGCCGGGAGGCGGCCAAGCGCTACCACCGGCTGGCGCACACGCTCGCCGAGCCGCCGGTCGACTGAGGCCTCCGGGCCGCGCGTCAGCCCGGCAGCGCCGCCGCGCGTCAGTCCGGCAGCGGCGCCGTGTCCCATCCCGACGGCGAGAACACCGCTCCCGGCTCGGCGCCGATGATCAGCATGCAGGTGCCGGCGTCCCGCGCCACGGCGCCGCGTATCGTCGCCGGATCCGGCACGTAGAGGAACGTCCCCGCCGGCGCGTCGATCTCTTCCCCCTCGACCCGATACGTCGCGTGGCCGCTCACGATGAGGAAGAGTTCCTCGTGGCCCACGGCGGCCTCGTCGTGGTCGTGCGTGAGTACGTCGCCTGCTTTGGTGGCGCGGGCGAGGTTTGTGCCGAACGAGCCGATGCCGAAGAAGCGGCGCACCGGCTTCCACTCTGTGGTCGGGTAGTCCTCGTCGATCTCGAACGGCAGGTCGTCGATGTGCGCCGCCGTGTACTTCGCTTGCCCCTGCGTATCGCCCATGGTCATGGTCCCTTCGGTGTGCTGATGGTGCCGCGAGTCTAGCAGGAGGGCACGGCGCGGCTCGCACGTCGCGCCGAAATCGGTTTGCCGGTCGGTGGACCGGGAAGCACGAGCCCATCGGCTCCGCCGATCCCATGGCAGTCCCGCCGTCTGCGAGGTGATGTGCGCGTGAAGAGACTCAACATAGCGGCGCCCGAGTTCGTCTACGACGCCGAGGATCCGGAAGGCTTCCGGGCCGGCATGCTCCGTGCCGGCCCGCTGCTGGACGCGCGGCAGCTTGGGGCGAGCGTGTACGAACTGCCGCCGGGCCAGGCGATCTGCCCGTACCACTACGAGTACGGCGAGGAGGAGTGGCTGCTGGTCTTGAGCGGCCGGCCGGTGCTGCGGCACCCGGGCGGCGAGGACGCCCTCGAGCCGTGGGACCTCGTCGCGTTCCCCACCGGCCCCGACGGCGCACATGGCGTGCGCAACGACAGCGCCGAGACGGTGCGCGTGCTGATGTTCTCGAGCGTGGTCGTGCCGACCGCGACCGCGTATCCCGACAGCGGCAAATTGGGCATCTGGACCGGGCACAAGGACGAGGACGTGATGGTGAGACGCACGAGCGCCGTCGACTACTACGACGGTGAGACCGGCGGGGGCGGCTGACGCCGCCCCCGCCGGATCGTCACGTGGTACGCGGGGTCGCCGTCAGGACGCGTCGCCCTCGGGCCCGACCAGCTTCCAGCCGGCCTGCCAGCTCCAGTCGTTCTTGATCTGCAGCGAGATGTTGAGGAACGCCATGGCCTCGAGCGTTCGCGCCATGGCCAGCGGCCCGGCGTCGATCGGGTTGAAGCCGATGGCCTTCACGAGCTCGAGGACCACCGCCTTGGCTTCTTCGTCGTCGCCGGCGACGAAGCCGTCGAGGCTCAGGCCGGCGATGCGCGGATCAGTCTGACGCGCCGCGAACTGCGTGTTGAACGCCTTGACGACGCGCGACTGTGGCAGACGGGTCTGGATCTCCTCGGCGCCGGAGGCGCCCTCTACCGCCAGGCCCGAGTAGTCGGCCTTGAGCGGGTTGGTGGCGTCGACGACGATCTTGCCGGCGAGGGCCGGCCCCACGTCGTCGAGAAGGTCCACCATGGCCGTGTAGGGGACCGCGAGCACGACGAGCTCGGCTCCCTCGGCAGCCGCGCGGTTGGAAGTGGCAGCCTTGGCTCTCGTCTCCTCGGCCAGTTTCCTGGCGGTGTCGCCGCTTGCCGAGCTCACGGTGACCGAGTGGCCGGTGCGGATCGCCGATGTGGCCAGCGCGCGGCCTACGTTGCCCGCGCCGATGATGGCGATGTTCATGGGGCCCTCCTGGGGGACTCTGTTCTTGCAAGTGAAATAGTTTCTTCTGAAAGAAGTTTGTCCGGTCGGGGTGTCCTCGAAACAGGATTGGACCACTCCTGTTAGGGAAGACACGGTGGCATGGAGAGCAACGCGTGCATGCCACGCCGATCGAGGAGCGGACCGTGAAGATCTTCATCGCCGGAGCCACCGGAGTAGTCGGCCGCCGGCTCGTCCCATTGCTCGTGAGCGCCGGTCACGACGTGGTCGGCATGAGCCGTTCGGCCGAACGGGCCGCCGAGCTCGAGAGCGCCGGAGCGCGCGGCGTCGTCGGCGACATCCTCGATCCGCGCCGGCTGCGCGAGTTGCTGACGGATGTGCGGCCCGAGATCATCGTCCACCAGGTCACCGACGTCCCCAAGGCGCTCGATCCCGGCAGGACGCAGGAGCAGTTCGCCGCCAACGTCCTGGTGCGTAGCGTCGGCACGCGCAACCTGGTGCAGGCGGCGCGCGACGCGGGCGCACGCCGCATCGTCGCGCAGAGCTACGCGCACATCTACGCGCCCACGGGCGGCTGGATCAAGATCGAGAGCGACGAGCTCGACGCCGGCGACCACGTGCCCGAGGGGCGCCGCCGCAACGTGGCGGCCGTCATCGCTCTGGAGCGCGCCGTGCTGGCGTCGCCGGGCATCGAGGGCGTCGCGCTCCGCTACGGCGCGCTGTACGGGCCGGGCACCGCCTACGACCCGGCCGGTGGCTCCATCGCCGGCCTGGTACGGAGGCGCCACTACCCGCTGGTCGGCGGCGGCACCGGCTGGACGTCGTTCGTCCACGTCGACGACGCGGCCGCCGCGGTCATGCTGGCACTGGACGGGCCGGCCGGCGTGTACAACATCACCGACGACCGGCCGGCGCCGGCGAGCGAGTGGCTGCCCTACTACGCGGCGCTGCTCGGGGCGCCGCCGCCGCGGCACGTCCCTGCGTTCGCGGTGCGCGCCCTCGGGCGCGAGCACTTCGCCTTCCGCGCGACGCAGCAGCGCGCGGCCGACAACCGCAAGGCGCGCTCTCAGCTGGGCTTCGCGCCCGCGTATCGCACCTGGCGCGACGGCTGGAGCCGCGAGCTCGCCGTGCCGGTCGCCGCGTGAGCCGCCGGCGCTGCGACGCCGAGTCGGCGGCCCCGGGCAGTCGGGAGCGCGATCGAGTGACCGGGCCTTCCAAAGGCGCCCCGTGACCGACATGGGCGCACAGGCGGGCGGACTCCGCCTCGGCACGTCTGCGGGCCGGTGGGTCCTGCTGGCGACCGTGCTCGGCTCCGGCGTGGTGATGCTGGACGGCACCGTCGTCAACATCGCCCTGCCCACCATCGGCCGCGACTTCCACACTCAGCTCGGGACGCTGCAGTGGACCGTCACTGCCTACACGCTCACACTCGCCGCGTTCATCCTCATCGGCGGCTCGCTCGGCGATCGGTACGGTCGCCGCCGCGTGTTCGTGATCGGCATCATCTGGTTCGCCGCGGCGTCGCTGCTCTGCGGCATCGCTCCGACCTCGACGATCCTCATCGCGGCGCGCGCTCTGCAGGGCGTGGGCGGGGCGCTGCTCACGCCGGGCAGCCTGGCCATCATCCAGTCGAGCTTCCACCCGGACGAGCGTGCGCACGCCATCGGCCTGTGGTCGGGATTCGGTGGCCTCACGACGGCCGTCGGGCCGTTCGTCGGCGGGTATCTCATCCAGGCGGTCTCCTGGCGGCTGATCTTCCTCATCAATCTGCCGCTCGTGGCGGCGGTCCTGTGGGTCGCCCTCCGCCACGTGCCCGAGACCAGGGGGACTTCAGCGCACGAACCGCTCGACCTCACCGGGGCCGCCCTCACGGCCTTCGGCCTGGGCGGCCTGATCTACGGCCTCATCGAGGGACCGACGCGCGGATGGAGCTCGCCGGTGGTGCTTGCCTCGCTCGCCGCCGGCGTCGCCTTCCTCGCCGCCTTCCTCGTCGCCGAGCACCGCTCGGCGCACCCGATGCTGCCGCTCTCCATCTTCCGCTCGCGGCAGTTCTCGGGCGCCAACCTCGTGACCTTCCTGGTCTACGGCGCCTTGGGCGGCGCCATCTTCCTCATCCCCCTTCAGCTTCAGCAGGCGCTCGGCTACTCGCCGCTGGCGTCGGGCGCCGCTCTGCTGCCGGTGACGTTCATCATGCTGGCACTCTCAGCGCAGGCGGGGAAGCTGTCGCAGCGCGTCGGCCCGCGCATCCCCATGACGGTGGGCCCGATCGTCGCCGGCGTCGGGCTGGCGCTGCTCTGGCGGGTCCAGCCCGGCCAGCCCTACGTCACGACGTTCCTGCCCGCCATCGTGGTGTTCTCTCTCGGGCTCGTGACGACGGTGGCTCCGCTGACTGCGGCGGTGCTGGCGGCGGCGCCGGTCGGCAACGCCGGTCTCGCCTCGGCGGTGAACAACGCCGTCGCGCGCGCCGCCGGGCTGATCGCGGTGGCGGCTCTGCCGGCGATGGCAGGTCTCGCCGGATCGGCGTACCTGCATCCGGCGGTCTTCTCGGCCGGCTTCCAGACCGCGATGCTGATCGCCGCTGCCGTCTGCGCCGCGGGCGGCGTGGTGGCGCTCCTCACCATCCCCGGTCGCGCGGTCCGGCATCTCGGCGCGCGGGAGCCGGGGGCTGATGAAGCGGCCGCCAAGGAGCGCGCCGGCTTCAGCTGCGGCCTCGACGCGCCGCCGCTCTGCGAGGCCGAAGCGACGGTCTGAGCCGCGGCCGCTCGCTTTCCGCGCCAGCGGGTAGAACGCGAGCATGCGGATCATCGTCGTGGAGGACGCGGTCAAGCTCGCCCTCGCGCTCAAGCGCGGTCTCGAGGGCGAGGGCTACGCCGTGGACACCGTCCACGACGGTGTCACGGCGCGCAAACGGATCCTCGCGCGCGACGGCCAGTACGATCTTCTGATCCTCGACGTGATGCTGCCCGGCCTGGACGGCCTCTCATTGTGCCGCGACCTGCGCGCCAAGGGGGTCACGGTCCCGGTGCTGATGCTGACCGCGCGGGACACCACGGGCGACAAGGTGGCCGGACTCGACAGCGGCGCCGACGACTACCTGGTCAAGCCGTTCGCCTTCGCCGAGCTCCTGGCGCGGATCCGCACGCTGCTGCGGCGTCCGCCGCAGACCCTCGCGACCGAGCTCCGCGTCGGCGACCTCGCGCTCGACCCGGCGGCGCGGACCGTGCGCCGCGGCGACCAGCCGATCGAGCTCACGAGCAAGGAGTTCGCCCTCCTCGAGCTGTTCATGCGGAGCCCCGGAGAGGTGCTCAGCCGCGACACGATCCTCGATCACGCCTGGGACGAGGACGCCGACGCCTTCAGCAACGTCGTCGACGTCTACGTGCGCCGGCTGCGCAAGAAGATCGACCGCGCCGGCGAGCCGAGCCGGTTCCAGACCGTCCGCGGCGTCGGCTACGGGATCAGGGCATGACGCCGCCGCCCTCGGGAGACGTGTTCGCGCGCGCCTCGTTCCGCCTCGCGGCTCTGTTCGCCGTGATCGTGGTGGCGCTGATCCTCGTGTCGGGATTGGTCCTGTACCGCAGCGTCTCCATCGACCTGCAGAACGCGATCGCCAACACGACGACGAAGCACGAGACCGAACAGGAGCGCGTGAACCAGTCGGTCTCGCGCCTGCGTCTGCAGCTCGTCGTCATCGACGGCATCGCCATCCTCGCGGTCGGCGGCGTGGGGCTGTGGTATGCGCGCCGCACGCTGCGGCCCATCCGCGAGACCTACGCGGCGCAGAAGCGCTTCGTGGCCGACGCTTCCCACGAGCTGCGCACCCCCCTGGCGATCATGCAGGCCGACTTCGAGGTGTCGCTGCGCGTCGGCGAGGTGGGCGAGGCTGCCCGCCCCATCCTCGAGAGCGGCCTCGAGGAGGTCGGCCGGATGAGCGCCATCGTCGACGACCTGCTCATGTTGTCGCGCATCGACGCTCATCAGGAAGAGCTCAGGTTCGCGGACCTCGATCTGGGAGCGCTGGTGCGCGCCGCCGTCGAGCCGCTGCGCAGCTTGGCAGAGCAGGGTGGCGTGGGGCTGACGGTCGAGGCGCCCGAGGGCGCCGCCACCGTCAGCGGCGACGCCGCCCACCTCGAGCGCGCCGTGCGCAACGTGGTCAAGAACGCCGTGGAAGTCTCACCGCAGGGCGCCTCCGTGACCGTGCGCGTCGCGGCCGAGAACGGCCGGGCCCTCGTGAGCGTCGCCGACGAAGGCCCCGGCCTGACGCCGGACCAGGCGGAGCACATCTTCGACCGGTTCTACCGGGTGGACGCGGCCCGCTCCTCCGCGGGCGGCAGCGGCCTCGGCCTCACGATCGTGGACTGGACCGTGCGCGCTCACGGCGGCGACGTCAGCGTCGCGAGCGGCGGAGGCGGCGACCACCACGGCGGCCGCGGGACGCTGATGACGATCGCTCTCCCGCTGAGCCGCCACGCCCGGCCGCGGTCGCCCGCCTAGCTCGTCAGCCGCCGCGGCCCGTCCGGCGTCGCGATCTGCGGGGCCGAGCCGCGGAGCTCCAGGAGCTTCTGGCGCAGGTCCGTTTGCAGCTGCGCGATCTCGCCTTCGGCCTCCGCCCGCCGCGCGCGGCCTTCGTCCTGGATGCGGATCGTCTCCTCCAGGGTCGTCACCAGGTCGGCATTGACCTTGCGCAGCGTCTCCACGTCGATGACGCCGCGCTCCACTTCCTTGCCGACCTTCGCCGAGCCGATCTTGAGGAGCTCGGCGTTCTTGGCCAGCAGTTCGTTGGTCGTGTCGCTGACGTCCTTCTGCAGCTCCAGCGCCTTCTGCTGCCGGTAGAGGCTGATGGCGATGACGATCTGGTTCTTCCAGAGCGGGATGGTGGTGAGCACCGACGCCTGGATCTTCTCGACCAGGTTCTGGTCGTTGCCCTGGATGAGGCGGATCTGCGGCGCGGTCTGGACGGCGACCATGCGCGTCAGCTTGAGGTCGTGGAGGCGGCGCTCGAAACGCAGGGCCGCCTGCTGCAGGTCTGTGAGCCGCTGCGCGACCATGACGTCGCTCGAGGCGGCGGCCTCGGCCTCGAGCGCCGGGATCCTGGTCGCGCGGAGCTCCTCGAGCACGCGCTCCCCGGCGGCGATGTAGATGTCGAGCTGTTTGAGGTAGTCGAGGTTGAGCTCGAACATCTTGTCGAGGACGGTCATGTCCTTGAGCAGCGCCATGCGCGCGCGCTCGAGCGCGTCGACGATGCGGTCGATGCCGGTGGCGACCTTCTGGTAGCGCGTGGCGAAGCGATCGAAGGTGTTGGCGAACTTGCCGATGATCGGGATCCGTGCCATGCCGGAGCCGCCGCCGAGAGAATCGACATCGAGCTCCCGCACCTTCTTGAGCAGGTCGCCGAGTGCCTCCCCGCCGGCGCCGGCGTCCTTGTTGCGCACGTCGCCGAGCAGCGAGTCGGCGAAGTTGGCGATGCGGCTCTGCGCCGGCAGCCCGTAGCCGAGGATGCCTTGCGCGTCGCTGACGTCGACCGAGTCTTTGAGCGCTTCCACGCGCGCCAGGTCGGCGGCGCTCAGCGGGCCGGCGGCCGGAGTGTCGCGGGCCGGGGCTTCTGCCGCCGCCGCGCCGCTGACTGCGACCTCGCCGGCTGCGCGCGCGTCGGGGACGCCCTGCGCGTCCCGTCCCTCGATCTCCTCGCTCATGTGAGCTCCCCGGTCTGGGTGTACATGGTCTCCGTGCGCACGGTGCGCTCGAGCAGTTCGATCTCGCTGTCGAGGTCGAGGGCGCGGTCCTCGAGCACGTTCGCCAGCTGGCGGTCGAACGCCTGCTGCACGACGTGGAGCGAGTCCTCGGCGCGCGCGAGCGTCCTGGTGATGTCGGGCGACGTGCTCGAGCGTCCGTTCAGGTACACGTAGCCGTCGACGATCCGCTGCGCCGCGTCGAGGTAGTACGTGAGGAAGCCGCGCGCCGCGTCGAGCTTGCGCGGCCGCGACGCCAGCTCCGCGATGATCTGGTCGGCCGTGCGGCAGAGCGCGATGACCTCGTCGCGGACCGCGGGCTTGTTGATGCTGCCGGCGCTCTGCAGGATGGCGTCGACCCGGCGGCGGGCCGGCTGGAGCACGTCCGCCGCCCCCTCGTCCATGCCCTTGGGCAGCGCCGGGCGCTCGCCGGCGGTGAGCAGCGGCGGCGGCTGCGGCGGCGCCGGCAGCGCCGCCTGCGGCGTGTCGCCGAACATGATCGCGCGGTAGTGCGGCCGCAGGTACAGCGCGTTGACGAACGAGCCGGCCGACACGACCAGCTGCAGGGCGATCATCAGCGCCAGCAGCGGCGTTCCCCAGGCGAGGATCGTGAGCACGAGGGGGATCAGGTAGACGAAGCCGAGCGCCGTCCACGGCGCCTTGCGCGCCTTGATGCCGATGTAGACGAACGAGACCCAGTTGAGGAAGCCGAGCGAGAAGGTCCAGCCGATCCAAAGCGAGTGGCGCCACCACCAGCGGAAGCGGGCGCGTGGCGCCGACGGCGGCTCGACCGAGGTGACGACGACGTCGGTCGGCTGCGGCTTGAGCTGCTGGACGTCCTTGACCGACGCCGGCGGGTGCCCGTTCTGGCATTCCCCGTAGGACGTCAGCCAGACCCAGCGCCCGCATTGCGTACAGTATCCGCCCAGTGGCACGTTGGACCTCCGCGCTTCCGCCTTCACTTTGCAGGATAGCCCGCGACAGCGCTTTGCACACGCCGGGATCCGGGCGTGCGACTCTCAGCCGCCGGCCTCGGCGCCGGCCGACGCCCGGGGCGCGCGGCGCCGTTCGGGCGTGTACAGTAGAGACTCGCTCTTCGTCAGCGCGTTCAGCCAGAGGGAGCTACCTCCACATGATCGACTCCTACTCAGACCGTCTCCGCGTCGCCGTCCCGTCCGAGGCGCCCGGCGGTCTCGATTCGGCTCGCTCCGGGCACTTCGGGCGCAGCCCGTACTTCACCCTCGTCGACATCGTCGGCGGCGAGATAGGCCCCGTGGACGTCGTCGCCAACAGGTCGCACGCGGATGGCGGCTGCATGGCGCCGGTGCTCACGCTGGGCGGGAACTTCGTCGACGCCGTGATCGTCGCCGGCATCGGCCAGCGGCCGCTGCTCGCCTGCGTGCAGGCCGGCATCCGCGTTTTCGCGGGCGAGGACCGCGCCGACGTGCGCAGCGCCGTCGAGGCGTTCGTTGAGATGGAACTCTCGCCCGTCGGCCCGGACGCCACCTGCCGGCACTAGAGCCCGTTCGCCGCAGCGGCTCGTCCTGCCCCTCCGGCTTCTCCTGTCCCCGGCAGCAGCGCACGCGTGCCCGCGGCCGCCTCTGGGAATAGTCTGCCCGACCGGCACCCCCACGCGGAGGCACCGATGCAGGCGCCCGTACAGATCAAGCCCACCAGACTGGCCGACTACCTCGAGGTCCTGACCAAAGCCGCCTTCCAGTCGGGCATGAGCTGGCAGGTCGTGGATGCCAAGTGGGACGGCTTCCGCCAGGCCTTCGCCGGCTTCGACCCGAAGACGGTCGCCGCGTTCGATGACGAGGACGTGGAGCGGCTCGCCGAGGACACGCGCATCATCCGCAACCGCGCCAAGATCGAGGCGACGGTGCACAACGCCGGAGTCATGCTCGCGCTGGACGGCGAAGCCGGGGGCTTCGTCGGCTGGCTGCGCGGGCGCGGCGCCTTCGCGGACACCGTTGCCGCCCTGCGCGGCGAGTTCCGCTTCCTCGGCGACATGGGCGCGTACTACTTCCTGTACGTGGTGGGGGAGCGGGTGCCGCCGCACGAAGAGTGGATGGCGGCACATCCGAGCGTCGCGAGGCCGCGGCGTACAGCCAGATAGTCCTGAGAGGCACCGATGAAGAGCGATCATGCCGACGAGGCGGACCTGATGTCCCGCCTGACCCCCATGCAGTACGAGGTGACCCAGCGCGAGGGCACCGAGCCCGCGTTCGCCAACGAGTACTGGGACGAGCACCGTGACGGGATCTACGTGGACGTCGTGAGTGGCGAGGTCCTGTTCAGCAGTCGCGACAAGTACGACTCCGGCACCGGCTGGCCGAGTTTCTCCAAGCCGGTGCGCGACGAGGCCGTGAAGACGAAGACGGACTTCAAGCTCCTGCTCCCGCGCAGCGAGGTCCGCTCCGCGGCGTCGGACTCGCACCTCGGGCACGTGTTCAAGGACGGCCCCAAGCCGACGGGCCTGCGGTACTGCATGAACTCCGCGGCGCTGCGCTTCATCCCCAAAGAGGAGATGGAGGCCGAGGGGTACGGCGAGTACCTCGGCCTGTTCGGCGATGAGGCCCCCAGCCGTAGCTGACCGCCGGCGCTCTTGACCGCGGCCGACCCTCCCCCCGGCGCCCGCATCGCATAGCATTGACCCGACATGTCGCAGGGCCGCTACAGCAGTGAGGAAGAGGCGCTCGTGGGTCTGGCGAGGCAGCTCGCCGACGCCTTCGAGGAGGCGCAGACCGACGACGACCGCGAGTACGCCGCAAGCGCGATCGACGACTTCCTCAGCGATCACGATCACTACGCGCCCACGGAAGCGCTGATCGCGCTGCTCGATCTGCCGCTGAACAAACAGACGTGGCCGCTCGTCGATAGCGTCGAGGCGACGCTCATCGAGCGCGGTACTGAGGTGGTCGAGGAACTGCTCGACGCGTCTCGCGGGCACGTGTACGACCTCGACGGCCCTGTGCCGGAACGTGCTCTCGAGACACTGCACGGGCTCAGCGACATCCGGCTCATCCGCGGGCTTCTGCCCATCCTCGCCGGGCGCGCCGACGACGAGCTCAAGCAGGCGGCCGTGGACCAGCTGGTCGCCGTCGGCGAGCCGGCCGTGGCGGCGCTCGAGGAAGTCCTGTACGACGTGGCCGCGCGGCGCTGGGCTGAGGACGCCCTCGGCGACATCCGCGCGGCGCGCGAAGAAGAGGGCCGCGGGGACGGCCGGATCGTCGAAGAGTCGGGGGGTCACGATGTTGCGTGAGCTGGGGGAGCAGGTGCACGCCGGCGAGACGTCCGCCGTGGAGCTGGTGCGGCGCGCCTACGAGCGCGTCGGGGAGCGCAACGCGACGATCAACGCGGTGATCGGCGTGCGCGATGAGGACGAGGCGATGGCCGAGGCGCGGGCGCTCGATGACCGTGTTCGCGCCGGCCAGGCCGCAGGCCCGCTCGCCGGCGTGCCGTGCCTCGTCAAGGACAACCATGACCTCGCCGGCATGCGCACGACCCAGGGCACGCGGGTGCTCGCCGGCGTGCCGCCCGCGACCCGCGACTCCCTGTGCGTGACGCGGCTGCGGGCGGCAGGCGCCATTCCCATCGGCAAGACGAACGTGCCCGAGTTCTGCTTCGAGGGCTACACGGCCAACCGCGCCTACGGCGTCACCGTGAACCCGTGGGCGCGGGAGTGGACGCCCGGCGGCTCCAGCGGCGGCTCCGCCGCCGCCATGGCCGCCGGCATGATCCCGTTCGCGACGGCGACGGACGGCGGCGGCTCCATCCGCATCCCCGCGTCCTTCTGCGGGCTCTTCGGCATCAAGCCGACCAACGGTCTCGTCGGCCGCCAGCCCGTTCCAGCCTGGATCGACTACTCCACCGACGGGCCGATCGCGCTTTCGATGGACGACCTGCGCCTGCTGCTCGCGATCCAGTGCGGTCCGGCGCCTGGAGACCCGACGGCGCTTCCGGCCGGGCTGGCGGAGCGGCTCGCGGGGCTCTCGGATGCCGCCGCCGTGCGTGCCGGCGTGGCCGGCGAAGCCGGCACCGGCACCGGGGCGAACGGCGCCGGAGCGCGCCGCGGAGCACCCGGAGGGCGCAAGCCGTCGCTCGTGCTCGCGGCGCCGCGCCTCGTCGACGCCGGTCCGCTGCCGGGCGCGCTGCCCGACCTGTTCGACGCCGCGCTCACCAGCCTGGAGAAGGACCTGGGCCTGACGGTCGAGCCGATCGCGCCCGTTGAGATCTTCGGCGGCGGGCGCCCGGACGACGACTGGCTGCTCACCTGCCTCTGTGAGCAGGCGGCGGAACTCGGCCGCGAGACGATCGAGGCGAAGGCCGATCTCTTCGAGCCCTGGTTCCTGGAGGCGCTGCGCGAGGCGCTCGACACGAACCTCGAGGTTTACCTGGCGGCGCGCCGCCGGCGGTTCGACTACGCGCTCCGCCTCGACGAGCTCCTCGGCGAGGATCGCGTGCTCGTCACGCCGACCAACGCGGTGGAAGGCATTTATGCCGATGGCCGCGAGATCGGCGCCGCTGGACCAGGCACGGAGTCGTCGTCGTTCAACACCGGCGTCCAGAACCTCACCGGTCACCCGGCGCTGACGGTGCCCGCGGGCGTCTCATCCAACGGAGTGCCCTTCGGCCTGCAGATCACCGGTCCGCGCTTCGCCGACGAACTGGTGCTCGCGGTCGGCTCCGCGTGGGAGCGCGCTCATCCTGGACCGCGCATCGCACCGGGCTTCGATCCCTTCGCGGCAGACTGACGGCTCGAGCGCGACCGGCTGAGGGAGCCGCGCCATCGCGGGGAAGACGCCCCGGGCCTTGTGGCCGGCGGCGCAATCTGTCTCAACTCCCGCGCAACACCAACTCAACATTCGCTGGGCAGAATGATGCCCGAGCCAAGAAACGGCATACGACGGTTGCCCCCCCAGCCGTCGGGACCAGGCTGATGTACGGTGCGCCCCCACCGAGCCAAGGCCCCACTTGCCCGGGCGATCTACCTCCTGAGCCCGGGAGCCGTTGGCCCCATATGGGCCGCGGCGACTGACCACAGTCGCCGCGGCCCATCCCCCTTTAAGCGGCCGGGCACGCCCCCGTCGCTCCGGCCACAGCCAGATCGCTCACGCTGCGACGATCCTGCACGTGAGCATCACGGCCTCGTCGAAGACGAGCGGCACGAGGTCCGTACTCCCGCAACACGGGCACTGGACCACCTGGCTGTGGTCGACGTAGGTCGCGACGGGGATGACGAACTCTTCGCTGCAGACCGCGCACGCAAGGTCGATCCTGGCGTTCATCGGGACTCCCTCTGATCGCTGCCTATGATTCCTTGTAGCCTGCGGCGACGAGAAGGGCGTGTGCGGTCTGCGAAGCCCGTGTGAATCAGAGTGAAGCCGTCTCCTGCGCTGCCGCGGCGATCTTGTGCATCATCGCTTCGTGCTGTTCCTCGGTGATGCCGGCGATGAGCTCGGGATGCTCGTCGCGGGCGTGCTCGAGCATGACGTTCTCGAGCTTCCGCATCGAGGCGGCGGTGGCGATGAACGCGCAGTCCGCCACTCCCAGGTCGCGGCACGATACCTCCAGCATGGCTCCTCCTTCCCTCCCACTCGGATCTCGGGGTGGATAGACGAGAAGTACCCGGAGACGCTCGGTCCTACGGCCGTCGGGGCGAGAAATCCGGTGTTGTCCGGATGCGGTGCCGGTGGGCGCGGGAAGGGCAGCGCTACGGCGGGCGCACAGAGGGGCGAGGGGGCGGTGCCCGCCGCCGCGATCAGGTCACAGAGCCGAGGGTTCCTGACCAGGCGGGCTTGGGGTCGCCGCCGGGACTTCAGGGACGTCGAGGCGGTCTGGGCGCGCGGGTGTGCCTTTGACACGGGCTTCCGCTTCGCGCATCTCCGACCGACGCTCATCTATCGTCAGTGCGGAGACGCGCGCCGAGCGCAACTGCCGCCTGACCTTCATGCGGTGCGTGATCATGACGACCACATCTTCGCCGTAGCGTGTTAGCGTTGCGCGAACGTACCTTGAAGGTCCCGTTTCACGTGCGGGCAAAGAGAAAAGGAGCGCCAGATGGGCTGTTGTCTGATCGCCGGGATCCTCGCCGCGTCGCCGCGCCTGGTCCTCTTCGGCATGTGGATCTTCGGCTACCTGTCTCAGGCGAGCATCGGCTGGATCTGGGGTTTCCTCGGCTTCCTCTTCCTGCCGTGCACGACCATGGGCTACGCGATCGCGCAGAACGCCTTCGGCGGATTGAGCGGCTGGGGAGCCGTGTTCTTCGCGCTCGGCATCGTGCTCGACATCGTCATCTACTACGGCGGCGGCCGCTCGCGCACGCAGTATTCGGCCGCCGCGTAGGCGGTCCCGCGGAGCGGCCGGCCGGTCGCGCGATGCTCGGCCGACCGGCGGTCAGTCTCGCGGCGGGACGGCAGGCGGCGGCGAAGGGGCGGCGGCGGGAGCCGCCGCCAGCGCCGCCGCCGGCCGCAGCCGCCACACGTCTTTCACGAACAGCACCCAGACCGAAGCCACGAGGCCGAGGCCGGCCGAGACCCAGCACAGCGCGGTGACACCGAAGGCCTGCGCCAGAGGGCCGGCCACCGCCAGGCCGGCCGGCCACAACGCCGTCGACGACATCCAGTCCCACGCCGTGACGCGCCCCAGCGCCTCGCCCTCGATCTGCGTCTGCAGCGTCGTGTTCCAGACCGCCACGAGCAGGCCGACGCCGACGCCGCGCGCGGCGTAGACGATCCCGAGCGCGAGGGCGCTCCCGCCAAGCGCCAGCGTGAGCGGCGCCGCCACGGCGGTCGTCCCCATGAGGCACACCAGCACCATCGGCCGCTTGGGCTTGTAGCGGAACGCGAGCGCCGCGCCCGCCATCATCCCGGCGCTGAAGACAGCCTGGATGAGGCCCCACGCCGCCGCCGTGTGCCCCTGGGCCAGCAGACCCAGCGGGCCCAGCACCTGGAACGGCGCGACGACGATGCACAACACCAGGCAGGCGCGCAGGAGCATGACCCACAGCCAGGTGCGCGACTTCACCTCGTACCAGCCGGCACGCAGCTCAGTGACGAAGCCTTTGGCAGAGTCTCTGCGCACCACCGCCGGCACGTGGAGCGTGGCGAGGAACGAAGCGCTGACGAGGAACGTCGCGCCGTCGATGGCGATCGCGCCGCCGGCCCCTATGACCGCGACCAGCGTGCCCGCGACGGCGGGGCCGACCATCCAGCCGAAGTTGTCGCTCATGCCCATGAGTGCGTTGGCGCGCAGGAGCAGTGGGGCCGGCACGATCTGGGGGATCAGCGCGCCGGCCGCCGGCCGGAAGAATGCCTCGGCAGCGCCGTGGCACGCGGCGAGCACGGCGAGCTGCCAGACGTGCGCCGTGCCGGTGAGCAGCAGCACTGCAGCCGTGATCTGGACGGCCGCGCGGATGAGGTCGCTGGCGACCATCATCGCGGCGCGCGGCAGGCGGTCGGCCCACACGCCGCCGACCAGGGCCAGCGCCGCCAGCGGGAGGCTCTGGGCGGCGAGGACGATGCCCAGATCGGTCGCCGAGCCGGTGAGGCCGAGGACGGCGAAGGTGAGCGCCACCGGCGTGATGCCGTCGCCGAACACGGAGACGCTCTGGGCGAGGAAGACGTTGCGGAAGTCGCGCAGGCGCAGGACGCCGAAACGCCCGGAGGCATAAGTGGGTGTACCGGGCGAGCTCATGCCCGGAGTCTATCGGGGCGTGAGGGGAGGCGCAGTCGCCGCGGACTTCCCTGCGGTACACTGCTCGCGGGACGACCTCGGGGGGTGAGATGTCCGTCATGCAGGGCGTGGCGTCGGCCGCGATCGTCGTCGTGGTCGTGACGGTGTACGGGGTGCTCTACCGGCGAGCCCTGCCCCGACCGGACACCACCCCGGTGCGCTACGTGACCCACGCTCCATCTGACCTCCCGCCCGCGATGGTCGGCATGCTGTTCGTCCCATCGATGACCCCCGACAAGCTGGCCGCGACGTTGCTCGATCTGGTGCGGCGTGGCGTGATCACGATGGAGACCGTGCCGACGGCCCCGGGCCGGCCGTCCGGCGACCGCATCCTGCGGCTCCGTCGCGACCGCACCGCGGCCTTGCGCCCGTTCGAGCAGGGCTTCGTCCATGAGCTCTTCGACCACATCGGCGGCGCGGATGCGGTGTCGCTCGGACGGGTGCGGGACTGGTGGAGCGAGCACCCCGTCACTGCGGCCGCGGTCGAGGAGATCCTCGCCGTGCGCCTCTATCAGGCGCTGCTCGCCGAACGTCTGGCCGACCCGCGCGCCCCGCGCCGGAGGCAGCTGCTCACCGCCTATGGGGTCGCCGTCGCCTTCCTCGTCCTGCTCGGGCCGCTGCTGGGGATCTGGTCCTTGCTTTTCCTGGTCACCGGCATCGTGCTGACGCTGTGGTCACAGCGCTTCCCGTACGTCACGGTGGAGGGGGCCAAGCTCGTCGAGCTGTACCAGGGGTTCCAGCGCTACCTGCGCGACTACGGGCGGATGGGCGAGAAGCCGGCGGAGGCTGTGGCGGTCTGGGAGGACTACCTGACGCTGGCCATCGTGCTGGGCGTGGCCGAGGAGGCGGAGGAGGACGTCGGCGTGGGGCCCGGTTCGTTCTTCCGGACCCCGTCGCTGGACGGGACGCTCCCGGACGAGGCCGAAGGCGTCGCATACATGGACTCCCGCCGCATCGAGGACCCGAGCCTGCCCGAGATGACGGTCGTGCATGGGAAGAACGCCGGCGTGCGGTTCTCCGGGCCGGTGCAGCCTGCCGGCATCGGGTCGCCGAGAGACTACTGGCGTCACGTCCGGCGGCACCCCGGCCGTGCGCTCCTCGGGCCGGCGCCGTGGATCCTGCTCCCGCTGGCGATCGCCGCCTACTACCTGGTGGTGTTCGTCGTCGTGAGGTGACGCTGCGGCCGTTTGGCGCGATCGGTGCCGGCGAGCTGCCCGACGCCAGGACGCATCAGCGGCCGAGGCGGCCGGCGAGGAACGGCCAGAACCGCGGGTCCTCGCCGCCCATGACCCAGATGGCGACGCCGGCGGCGGCAGGGTCACGCTTCGTGAGCACCGTGAGCTTCGCCGCGAGCGCCGTCCGGTCCTGGAAGTAGACGACGTGGCGGCCGCGCCGGTCGCGGTAGGTGAAGCGCGCTTCGCCCGAGGCCGTGCGCGTCACGCGGCTGTGGTGCGCCGCGCGGCGGTGTGAGGCCTGCTGCCACGTGATCTCCTGCGCGGCGCCGTGCGACCAGTCGCAGCCGTAGAAGGGCAGGCCCATCCAGACCTTGGCCGGCTCGACCTGCGAGACGGCGAAGTCCATGACGCGGCCCATCCAACCCGGCGGGGCGATCGGCCCCGGACCGCTCCAGGCGCCGCTGTACGCGTAGCTCATGACCTGGAACTCGTCGACGGCGGCGCCCAGGCGAGCGTAGTCCTCGGCCTGGGCGCCGGACCAGTCGCCCGGCTCCGAGGTCTTGGCGTGCACGGCCATGGCGAGTATCCGCCCGTCGGCGTGGAGCCCTGCGGCCGCCTCCTCCACGAAGGACGAAAGCAGGTCGCGGTCACGGGCCGGGACGCTCTCGATGTCGAGGTCGACGCCGTCGCAGCCGAGAGTGGTGCAGGCCTCGCGCAGGTCGGCGATCGACTTCGCGCGCGCTGCCGACGAGCGCAGGATCACGTCGGCGCGCGCCGCCGAGAAGTCCCCGCTCGCCCAGTTGGTGACGACGGCGAGCACTCGGCAGCCGTCGGCGTGCGCGAGGCCGACGAACGCCGGATCGACCGAGTCGCTCTCGAGGGCGCCGCTCGCGCCCAAGACGTACCAGTCGGCCTGGACCTCGTCGATGGCTCCGGCCGTGTGTGCGTTCGCGACGGAGCCGCGCGCCCCGAAGGTCCACGCGCTCACGCCATAGCCGGCGGCGCATGCGGCCGCCGGCGCGGCAGCCAGTGCTGCCGATGCAAGCAGGGTCGTCAGGAGTATCCGTGTCCGTCGGGCGGTCATCGCGACCCAGTGTATCGGCATCGATGCGCGACGATCCGTGCGCTTCGCGTAGCCAGGTCGGCGACGGGCCGGGGAGGCAGTTCTGCCGCCCCGGCCCGTCGCCGCCACGCACGGATCAGGATGCCAGCTTGGTGGCGCCGCGCGCCGCCCAGAGCGCCATCGCGCCGGTCAGGGTCGCGAACCCGAGAGTCACGGCGAAGCCGATGCCGAGGGAGGACGCGCTCCAGCCCGTGTTCAGCAGGGAGCGCATCGCGTCGAACACGTAGGTCGTCGGATTGATCGTGGCCGCGACCTTGAGCCAGCCGGCCGTGACGTACTGCTTGGGCACGAACGTGTAGCTCAGGAAGATCAGCGGGAAGAAGGCGAAGGTCGCCGCCTGGGCCGCCGCCGCGTTCTTGGTCTTGAGCGCCATGAAGGCGGCGTAGCCGGCGAAGGCCATGCCCCAGAGGAAGGCGAGCACGACCACGAGCAGGAAGCCGGCGGGGCCGGCCGCGACCTTGAGGCCCATCACCAGCGCGAGCAGCATCACCAGCACGACCTGCGCCGTGAGGATGATGGCGCTGGCGATCATCGGCCCCCAGATCACGGCGAGACGCCGAGTCGGAGTCAGCAGCAGCTTGGTGAAGTAGCCGTTGTCGATGTCCTTGATCAGCGTCTGGCCGGCCAGGCCGGCGCCGCCGACCGCGGCCGACACGATGCTGACCGGCAGGATGAAGCCGAGGTACGTCCCCTGGAACCCGGGCAGTTGCGCGACGCTGCTGAGCCCGCTGTTGTAGACGAACAGGAAGAACACGCTGATGGCGATGTTGGGGATGATCGTCGCCGGCTGGCGCAGGGCGTTCTTCAGGGACCGGCCGATGAGCAGGAGGATGTCGCTCATGGCTTCGCCTCCTCGCTCGCGGTCGCCAGGGCCTCTTCTGGGGCGGGCGCGCCGGAGGCGTCGCCGCCCGCTTCGTCGACCTCGTGCTCAAGCGCCTCGCCGGTAACGCGCAGGAACACGTCGTCAAGGGAGGGCTGCTCGATCGTCAGCCCCTGGAGGCGGATGCCGGCGCCGTCGAGCGCGCGCACCAGCTCCGGCACGTTCTCGGCCGCGCGCCCGAAGTAGAGTCGCACGTCGTGGCCGGTGGCCTGGCGGTTCGGGGCGATCCCGGCGAGCACGTCGTAGGCCTGCTCGGCCTCCTCGCACTGCGCGAACTGCAGCTCCACGACCTCGTCGCCGACCTCGCGCTTCAGCTCGTCGGGCGTGCCCTCGGCGACGATCTTGCCCTTGTTGATGATGGCGATCTGGTCGGCGAGCCGGTCGGCTTCCTCCAGGTACTGCGTGGTGAGAAAGATCGTCATGCCCAGCTCCTCGTTGAGGCGGCGGACCTCCTCCCAGATGCCCACCCGGCTCGCCGGGTCGAGGCCCGTGGTCGGCTCGTCGAGGAAGAGGATGCGGGGGTCGTTGACGAGCGCCAGGGCCAGGTCGAGCCGGCGCTTCATGCCTCCCGAGTAGGCGCCGGCCCGCTTCTTGGGGTCGACGTCATCCAGACCGACCGTGACGAGGAGGCGCTCGGCCTTCTTGCGCGCCTCCTCGCTGCTCTTGCCGAACAGCTGCGACTGTAGGACCAGCAGCTCGCGCGCCGTCATCAGCGGGTCGAGGCCCACGTCCTGGAGCGCGACGCCGATCGCCTCGCGCACCTTGCCGCCTTGCCGCTGGACGTCGTAGCCGGCCACCGTGGCTTTGCCGGCGGTCGGGTTGAGGATCGTCGTCAGGATCTTCACCAGCGTCGATTTGCCGGCGCCGTTGGGGCCGAGGAAGCCGAAGATGCGGCCGCCCGGGATGTGCAGGTCGACGCCGTCCACCGCCGGCACGGCGCCGAACGTGCGGCGCAGCCCCTCCGCGGTGATCGTGCGGTCTTCTCCGTTGTGGTCAGCCATGACCGGATGCTCCTCCGTTTGCATGTGCAACTACTCGACCAGCGTGATACCCATGCCGGGCCCGGGTAGAACACGAGCAGCTACCACGGAGGGAGGACCTCTCATGCAGGTCTTCGAGAGACGCGGTCTGATGCCGGCATCGGCCGCAGAGGTCTATGACTGGCATCTGCGCCCCGGTTCGTTCGCGCGGATGACTCCGCCCTGGAACAGGATCCGCGTGCTCGAGCGCACGGGGAGCGGGTTCGAAGACGGCGCCCGCCTGGTGTTCGAGGTCAAGCTCGGGCCTGTGTGGAGGCGCTGGGTCGCCGAGCACCACGACGCCGTCCCCGGCCGGCAGTTCGCCGACCGCCAGGTCTCAGGTCCGTTCCGCTCGTGGGACCACACGCACCGCTTCGTCCCCGCGGAGCAGCTCGGCAGCGAGCTGATCGACCACATCGAGTTCGAGCTGCCCACCGGCGCGCTCGGCGACGCGGCCGGCGGCAGGCAGGCGCGAAAGACGCTCGAGCGCATGTTCCGCTTTCGCCACGCGCGCCTGGCTGCGGACCTCGAGCGCCACGGGTTCTGGAGCGCGCAGCCGCGACTCACCGTGGCCATCAGCGGCGCGAGCGGCCTCGTCGGCTCGCACCTGGCCGACTACCTCACGACCGGCGGCCACCGCGTGGTCAAGCTGGTGCGCCGGCCGGCGAGTGGGCCGGACGAGGTCACCTGGGATCCGGCCGCCGGCGTCCTCGACCCGGGCGCGCTCGCCGGGATCGACGCGATCGTCAATCTCGCCGGCGAGTCGATCGCCGGCGTCTGGACCACGTCCAAGAGGCGGGAGATCATGGCGAGCCGGCTGCAGGCAACGCGCACGCTGGCCGCCGCCATCGCCGCCATGGATGTGCCGCCCAAGGTCTTCGTCTCGGCCTCTGCCGTCGGCGCCTACGGCTCGCTGGGCGGCGAGGCAGTCACCGAGCAAACGGCGCTCGGCGAGGGCTTCCTCGCCGACGTGTGCCGCGCCTGGGAGGCGGCGGCGCAGCCGGCGGCGGAGTCGGGCGTGAGGGTGGTCAACCCGCGCTTCGGCATCGTCGTCAGCGCCGCCGGCGGAGCCGTGGCCTCGATGCTGCCCGCCTTCAAGGCGGGAGCCGGGGCGCGCCTGGGGAGCGGCGACCAGTACTGGGCGTGGGTCGACCTCGACGACGTCCTCGCGGCCATCGAGTGGATCCTGCATGACGACGAGCTCTCGGGCCCGGTCAACGTGACGGCGCCCGAGCCGGTGACCAACCGCGAGTTCACCAAGACGCTGGGCCGCGTCCTGCGCCGCCCGGCTGCGCTGGCGGCCCCGCAGGTCGTGATCTCCAAAGGCCTGCGCGGCATGGGCGACGAGATGTTCCTTGCCAGCCAGCGCGCCGTGCCGGCCAAGCTGCGGGAGCGCGACTTCCGCTTCGGGTTCGCCGAGCTCGAGAACGCGCTCCGGTTCGAGCTCGGGAAGGCGTAGGGCGCGGCTCGGCGATCGGTGGCGGTGATCGGCGCCGCGGCTACGGCTATGCCGCGCGCGCCGCGGCCCGGCCTCAGTAGGCGATCGCCAGGGCGTGGCCGACGTTGTCGCGGCGGTCCAGCTCGTCGAGCATGAAAGCAGCGACGTCGGTGCGAGCGATGCGGCGCCCGCCCGGCAGCGAATAGCCCGGCTCGACCCGGTAGCCGCCGCGCGCCGGTCCATCCGCCAGCCCGCCCGCGGCGCGCACGATCGTCCAGTCCAGCTCGCTCTGGCGGACGCTCGTCTCCATGCGCCGCAGGTCGGCGTAGGCGTGCTTGAGGAAGAGGGGCTTGAAGAGGTGCTCGAAGGCCCACGGCAGGTTGGGGTCCGGGCCCGGCTGCGTGCCGCCGGCCGAGAGGACGACGAGCCGGCGCACGCGGTAGCGCTGCATCGAGCGGATCACGTTCAGCGTGCCCTGCGCGTTCACCGCCGGGTCGTTCTTCTTCATGGCGACGCCGAGCGCGACGAGCACGGCCTCCTGGCCCTCGACCGCATCGCTGGCGATCCCGCCGTCGAGCACGTCGCCCTGTACGACGCGTACTCGTTCGCGGAGGGCGCCGAGCCGCTCCGGGGCGCGGACCAGCGCGGTCACTTCGTGGCCGCGCTCCAGTGCGCCCGCCGCGAGCAGGCGTCCGGTGCGTCCGCTGGCTCCGACGACGAGGACGTTCATGGGGCCGATAGTACCCCACAGCGGCGCGAGCGTTGCCAGACCGGGCTGCGGCCCACGCCTTCCGAGCGGCCGCGGCGGCGCCCGCGTGGGTAGCATGTGGACGTGAGCATCGGACTTTCGGGCAAGACCGTCCTTGTGACCGGCGCGAGCATGGGTATCGGCCGCGAGATCGCGCTGCGCTTTGCCGCGGCAGGCTGTCGGCTCGCGCTCACCTTCTTCGCGCACCGCGCCGAGGCCGAAGCGGTCGCGGCGCGCTGCCTCGATCTCGGCGCGCCGGACGTGCTCCTGGTCTCGCTGCAGCTCGCCGACGACGACAGCATACGCACCCTGCTCGAGCGCGTGATCGACCATCACGGCGTCGTGGACGTGCTCGTCAACAACGCCGGAGTCGTCGTGTGGCGGCCGTTTCTGGAGCAGGACTTCGGCGAGATCGAGAGCCAGATCGCCGTCGACCTCGTCGGGCTGATGAAGCTCACGTGGGTCTTCCTGCCGATGGTCAGCGACGCGGTGATCAACATCTGCAGCACCGCGTCGCTTCACGGCACGCCGACTCTGGCGCCGTACTGTGCGAGCAAGTGGGGCGTGCGCGGCTTCACGCGGGCGCTCGCCCTGGAGCATCCGGAGAAGCGCATCGTCAGCGTGCATCCCGCAGTGACGGCGACGCGCATGAACGACATGCAGGGCATGCCGCCGGAGCGCGTCGCCGACGTCGTCTATCGGGTGGCCGCCGGCGAGATCGCCTTTGAGCCCGGCGGCGACGTGGACGTACGCGAGCACGCAGGGGGCTGACAACGGGCGGCTGAGACGGGTGAGCCGAGGCCGCCCGGCAGGCAGACGCCGAAGGACCGGGGCGGCTTATGCCGCCCCGGTCCTTGCGCTTTCCGCGAGCAGGGTGGCTCGCGGATCGGCAGACCTCCCCTCGGGGGGTCTGCCCGCTTCCGGCGTGGCGGTGGCCGTGCGGGCCGCCGCCCGGCGCCTCACTCGTACTGGATCGCCTCGAGTATGCGCGTGCCGGCGGCGCGGCGCGCCGGGAGCACCGCCGCGATCACTCCGACCACGACGGCGAGCACCAGGAACACTCCGAGCTGCATCCACGGGAGGCCGAAAGCCAGCCCGTCGCCGCCCAGCTGGGTGATGATCACGTAGGCCATGGCGATGCCGACCGCCGTGCCGAGCACCCCGCCGATCACGGCGGTGATGATGCTCTCGTAGCGCACCATCTGGCGGAGCTGCCGGCGGGTGGCGCCGATCGCGCGCAGCATGCCGATCTCGCGTGTCCGCTCGTGGACGCTCAGCACCAGAGTGTTGATGATGCCGAAGACCGAGATCAGGACGCTCATGGCCAGTAGGCCGTAGAACATCATCAGGATCTGGTCCACCTGCTTGTTGATGGTGTCGAGGTACTCTCCCTTGGTCATGACCTTCTGCGTCGGGAAGGCGGAGAGCGCCTTCTCAACGGCGTCTTGGGTCGCGCCGATGTTGGCGCCGTCCCGGGTGCGCACCATGGTGAGGACGGACGCGGTCGGCTGCTTCAGAGCCTTGAAGGCGTCCAGGCTCGTGATCATGCCGGTGAAGGCCATCTGGTCGCGGTAGAAGCCGAGCACTGTGAGCCGGGCCTTCCTGCTGCTCTGCGTGGTGACGGTGATCGTGTCACCGGCGCGGACCTTGCCGGCGAGCGGCGAGCCGTCCTCGAGCAGGACGTGATGCGCGTCCAGCTTGCTGAGGAGGGCGTCACTGCCGCCGCGCCGCCAGTCGAGCGCCCAGACGCGGGCGAAGACGGTGGGGTCGACGGCGTAGGCGCTCGTGACGTCGCCCTTCTTGATCTGGAGGTCTGCGTAGCCCGTGCCGGCAGCCGTGTCGACGCCCTGCACGGCGTCCAGAGAGCGGATGGTCTTCTGCGGCACGCCCATGAACGCGGTGCGGTCCTGCACCACCAGCTCGGCGCGCGTGGACTTGTCGATCGCGCCGCCGAACGAGCCCTTCATCGCCTGGGCGAACACGGCGATGAACACGACCAGTGCGAGGCCGATCATGAGCGCCGCGGCCGTGGCGGCCGTGCGGCTCGGGTTACGGCCGGCGTTGTCGCGGGCCAGGCGGCCGCTGGTCGGGGCCAGCCTCTGGAGCGGCCAGCCGATGATGCGCGCCGCCGGGCGCACTATGTACTTGGCCAGCATGGCGATGGCGACGAAGAGCAGGAGCGCGCCGAGGCCCATGGAGAGCAGGCGGTTGCTGGTCCCGCCGCCGCTGAAGATGCCATAGGCGAGCGAGGCGCCACCGAGTGCGGCGACGGCCAAGGCGATCGCCGTGCTGAAGCGGGTGAACCGGGTCGGCGGCAGAGCCGCGCCCTCCTGCAGGGCGGCCACCGGCGGCACGCGCGTCGCGCGCAGAGCCGGGGCCAGGGCGGAGACCAAGGTCACGCCGACGCCGACGAGCGCGGCGATGAGGATCGTCCGCGGCTGGAGGGTGATTCCGGCGGTGGGGATGTCGGCCCCCATGGCCTTGAAGAGCAGGTTGATGGCCTTGGCGACGCCGAGGCCGGCGACGATGCCGACCGCCGAGGCGAGGACGCCGAGCGTGAGTGCCTCGGCCACCACGGAGCGCAGCACCTGGCGGCGGCTGGCACCGAGGGCGCGCAGCATCGCGAACTCGCGGCGGCGCTGCGCCACGGTGATGCTGAAGGCGTTGAAGATGATGAACGCGCCGACGAAGACGGAGACGCCGGCGAACGCCAGGAGCATCGGCGTCAGAAAGGTGTTGATGGAGGCGGCCGACTGGCTGGTCGCGTCCGCGGCCGCCCGCTCGCCGGTCTTGACGTCGACGGTCGCCGGCATCGCGGATTTCACGCGTGCGGCGAGCTGCGCCGGTGTGACGCCGGGGGCGGCGGAGATCGAGACGCCGCTCAGCTTGCCGGGTTCGCCGCCCCAGCGCTGCACGTCCTGCAGGCGGCCGGCGACGACGATGGTGCCGCCCATCGAGCCGGAGTCGCCCCACGTGAACACGTCGGTGACTTTGACGTGCTGCAGGCCCGCTGCGGCGGCGACGTCGAAGCCGTCACCCGGCTTCAGGCCTTGCTGGTCGGCGAAGCTCTTGATGATGCCGACCTCGTTGCGTGCCTGCGGCTCGTGCCCGGCGACGAGCCGGGCCTGGTTGAAGGGCGGGCCCGGGTTGGTGGTCAACAGCGTCGGGGCGCCGCCGGTCTGGACGGTCTTGCCGTCGATGATGGCGGCGCCCATGGTCTGGTACGTGCCGGCGGCCTTGGCCACACCCGGCACTCGCTGGATCTGCGCGAGCATGGTGTTGTTCAGCGTCTGCGGGGTGGTGCCGCTGCTGTCCATCGCCGTGAACGCCGCCTTCGGCGACACCTGGACGGCGGTACCCTTGAACGAGGTGCTGAAGATGTCGGCGAAGCCGTTGTGGATCTGGTCGGTCAGCACGTAGGTGCCGGTGATCATGGCCACGCCGAGCAGGATCGCCAGGACGGTGAGGACCGTGCGCAGCGGCCGGCTGGCCAGGCTGCGGAAGGCTAGGCGAGTCATCGCGCCACCTCGAGGTCCTTGATGGTGTCGTAGATGGCGTCGCGGGTCATGCGGTCCTCGTCCAGTTCGATGCGACCGTCCTTGAGGAAGACGACGCGGTCGGCGATGCTCGCAGCATTGGCGTCGTGGGTGACCATGATCACGGTCTGGCCGAACTCTGCGACGCGCTGCTGCTGGCCGCCGGAGAGCTCGGACGGGCGGTGGGTCAGGCGGTCCTGAAGGCCGACGGCCTCGATCACGGTGCGCCGCCAGGCCTCGTCCGCCTTGCGGCGGGCGAGCGAGAGCGGCAGGACGATGTTCTCGTCGGCGGTCAGCGTCGCCAGCAGGTTGAAGCTCTGGAAGATGAAGCCGATCTTGTCGCGGCGCAGCTGCGTGAGCTTCTTCTCCTTGAGCCGGGTGATCTCGACGTCGTCGATACTGACCCGGCCGCTCGTCGGCTGGTCGAGGCCGGCGAGGATGTGCATGAGCGTGCTCTTGCCGGAGCCGGACGGCCCCATGATCGCCGTGAGCCGGCCCTCGCTGATATCGATGTCGACGTCGCGCAAGGCGTGCACGGTGGCGTCGTCCTTGCCGTAGGTGCGGGTGAGCCCGCGGGCGCTGACGACCGGCCGCGGTGCGGCGGCGAACGCGCGCTCGAGCTCCTCGATGCGGGGCGCCGGACGCTCGCGCTCGCTGGTGATGACCTGGTTCATTGTGCCTCCTCCGGGTGCCTGTACTCGTCGTGAGGCCAACGCTACTGGCGGGCTGCAGCCGGCGAATCGCCCGGCGGAGGTCAATCGCCGGGGCGTGAGAGGGACATCCCGGGGTCCGGCGCTACCCCCGATGGGGGAGTCGCTGGTCCGATGGGGGGAGGGCGGCGGCGGGTGGCCCGGCTCGTGGCCTCGCGCCCGCCGCGGATCCTACCTCCGCCGAGGTAGAGGAGACCCGGGACCCCGGGCGCCGCCGGCAACGAGCGCCCGGGCGATGCCCGCCGGCCCGGCCGTCGCCGGCCGCGGCCCGCCGACGCCGACTAGAACTCGACGCCCGCCAGGAACGCGTCCGCCGCGCGGCGGAACTCGCGCGAGCGGGTCCACATCGAAGGATGGCCGCCGCCGGTGAAGAAGGCGCGGCGGCAGTAGGGGATCTGCGCCGCGAGCGCCGCCTGCCTGGCGTCGAGCCCGGGCAGCAACTCGTCGGCACTGCAGCCCGTGAGGAGGACCGGGCAGCGCACATCGCCGAGGCGCCCGGCGAGCGGGTCCCACCCGCCGGACGCCGCCAGACCGAGGAGCAAAGCGGAGTCAGCCGCGACGACGTCTTCCCAGTCGCGGCCGTGCGCCGTCTCCCAGAACCCTGCGAGCCGCCGGTTGGCGAGGCGCCGGCCGAGGCTCAGCACGCCACGTCCGAGGATGAGGTCGCCGGCCTCCGAGTTCCGGCCTTCGCGCGCCTCGGTCATCCCGTGCGTATCCGGGTCTCTCTCGTGGACGATGTGCTCGAGCTCTCCCGGCGTCAGCCGCTCGACGCAGCTGTCGGCGACCACGGCCGCGACTTGCCCGGGAGCGTGAAGCGCCGTGAGCAGCGCCACGGCGCCTCCGCCGCTCGCGCCCATCACGGCGTACCTGTCCGCCCCGAGATGTGCGGCGAGCGCCGCCGCCTGTTCGGCGCCGAGCTCCCACCAGGCGGGCGGCCAAGGGGCGACGCGGTCGGAGCCGCCGGTGCCCAGGAAGTCGAGGGCGGCGACGTGGTACGCGCGTCCGAAGTGCGCCAGCTCGCCGCCGTGACTGGCGGAAGAGGCGGCGCTGCCGGGCAGGAGCAGCAACAAGCCGTTGTCCGGCAAGCCGGCTTCGCGGTAGGCCAGGCGACGGCCCTGCCAGAGGAACGAACCCACGGATGCTGTCAGCCCTGCTGAGATGCCGACGCCTCGGCGCGCTCGCGGATCCCGCGCAGCATGCGTTCTTCCATGAGGAAGTGCACCGGCTCGAGGAGTACGGGTTTGGCGAGCTTGGCCGCTGTGGTGTCGGCCCAGGCGGCGCGCGTGCGGATGAGCAGGCGCGTCGTTCGTTCGTCGAGCCGCTCCAGGTAGAAGCCCCAGCTGAACGCGAGCTCCCCGCGGAAGAAGTTGCCCGGCTCCTGTGGCGGCTCGCCGGGCGCGCCCGCGAGGATGACGAAGGCGCGCTCGGGTTCCATGACGGCGATCGTCAGCTTCATCGCGCCGTCCGGGTCGAGCGTGACGAAGTCCTCGCCCTTCCGCAGGTTCTGCCATTCCTCGTGGACTCGGTCGGCGTTGTGGATGTCCAGGCGGAAGACGTTCTCGAAGAAGTCGTAGCTGTAGAAGCCGCCGCGATTCTGGCCGATCTGCACCAGCCACGGCCAGACGGAGGCGGCCGGCGCCGCCACGGTGACGGCGCGGGTCGTCACGTACATGGGGTTGTCCACGAGCTGGTCACCGAGCATCGGCCGGACCACCTCGTCGTCGGTCGCCCCCCACTTGAGGACACGGGGGAGGAGCGCCGCCCAGGCACCCACGGCGGCTGCTCCGAGGAGTGCTCCCGCCTTGGCGGTGGTGCGCACGGCGTGTGCCATGGTCAGCCTCCTGTGCTCGGGGCGGCTCCGCCGCCCCAGTCGATGTCGTCTATCGCGGCCGCGAAGGCGCCGGCCACGACCGCGGCGCCCGCGTCCGTGAAGTGCACGCCGTCCGTGGTGAACGGGCCTTCGCCGCGGCCGGCTGCCGCCACGAACGCCGGCCGCAGGTCGAGCGTGGAGGCGGTGCTCACGCCGGTGGCGACCGCGGCGACCGCGTCGCCGATCTCGCCGGCGCGAGCCTCCCATACCGAGCCGGCCGCTTCCAGCACGACCGGCCGCACGCACACGAGGCGCGCGGCCCGCGCGGCCGTCCACTCAATCAGCTCCTCGTAGTCTCCGCGCAGGCGCGCGAGGCGGGTCTCCCAGCTCCAGCCGCCACCCTCGTCTGCCGCACTGCCCTCGTCGGCCGCGTCCCAGGCGCTCATCACGGCGTCGTTCGCCCCCACCCACACGAAGGCCAGATCGACCGGCTCGAGCCCGCCGGAACGCATGCGCACCAGAAGGGCGGTCACCGTGTCGCCCGCGCGGCCGTGGTTGATGAGCTCGTCGCGGGGGCGGAGGCGCGCGAGAAGCGGCAGGTACGCTGCGCCGGGCCACCCTTCCGTGAGGCTGTCGCCGAGGAACGCGATCTTCATGGCCTGAGTCTACGTCGCCGCGGCGGCCCGGTGTACGCTGAAAGGGTGGACGAACCCTATCGGCATACGCAGATCGGCTGGTCGCTGATCGCCATCGTGGTCGGCGTCGGGCTCTTGGAGCTGACCATCGTGGCGTTGAGCACCGTCTCGACGTTCGCCATCACTTTGGCCGGCGCGACGGCGGCCATCTTCGCGGTGCTGCTCGTGATGTTCGCCACGCTCACGGTGCTGGTGGACGACAAGGCCTTGCATCTGTGGTTCGGCGTCGGCCTGCTACGCCGTGTGGTGCCATTGGGCGACGTGGTCGCGGCGCGCTCCATGCGCATCCCCTGGTGGACCGGCTGGGGCGTGCGCGCGGTGTCGCACGGCTGGTTGTACCGGGTCGGCGGCCGCGATGCCGTCGAGCTCGAACTGGACAACGGCCGCGTGGTGCGCGTAGGCAGCGACGAGCCCGCAGCGCTGCTCGCGGCGGTCAAGCGGACAGTCGGGACGAAGGAGAGACCGTGACCCCCAAACACCACACCTGCGACGACGTCGCCGGCGTGCCGGCTCCCGGCGGCCTGGAGATCTTCACCACGCGCCTGATGCTCCACGGTCTGCTCAGCGGAAGCTACCGGCGCTTCGTCGACGGCATGGGCCTGCGCGGCGACGAGCACGTGCTCGACTTCGGAGCCGGGAGCGGGGCTGCCGCCCGCCACCTCGCGAAGCGCCTCCAGGCGGGCGGCCATCTGACCTGCGTCGACATCTCGCCGGCGTGGCAGGACGTGGCGCGCAAGACGCTGCGCGCGTACACGAACGTGGACTTCGCGCTCGGCGACGTGCGCGAGCTGGAGCCACCGGCGGAGAGCTTCGACGTCGTGGTGATGCACTGGATGTTCCACGACGTCCCTGCGGCCGACCGACGGCCGGTGCTCGCCGCGCTCGTCGGCGCGCTGCGTCCCGGCGGCAAGCTGTACACGCGCGAGCCCACTCGCAAGGAGGAGGGCATCGAGGTGACGGCGCTGCGCAACCTTCTCGGAGGCGCCGGCCTGAGCGAACTGCGCAGCGCCAAGGGGTCCTCGTTCTGGCTGGGACCGCACTACGCTGGAGTGTGGGAGAAGCGCGCGGACTGAGGTGCCGGCCGCGGGCCGGGGTGCGGGCCGCGGCCGGGGGCGCCGCGGGTGAAGCGGTCGCACCGCCTCCGCCCACGGCGAAGCGGCCCGGGAAGTGAAACGGCCGGCGACAATGTCGCCGGCCGTTCCGGGTGCAACCTCCACCCCTAAGGGACTCGCCAGAGTTCCTCCTGGCCTCCGGACCAGGTGACTCCATAACGAATGGGGGGTCACGAACCTTTCGCGGCGGCGCCAGTTATCTTCGACAGACCGAGAGTGATAAGCAACCAAGGCGGTGCTAGGCTTCGGCGGGGGCTGTCGCGGCGAGGGGGCGGGGCACAAGGGAGGAGTTGCCATGACTGCGGTCCGACGGCTGATCTGCGCGTATCTCGTTCTCCTGGCGGTGGGTCTGTTGACCCCCGCCACCGCCAGTGCCGCAAGTGCCTGGCCCATGTTCGGCCACGATGCCCAGCACTCACGCCTGAGCCCGTACCTCGGCGCGCAATCTCCGACTCTCAAGTGGGCGAAGAGCCTCATCACGGGCACCGGCTGGATCCACTCATCGCCCGCGCTGGCCGCCGACGGCACGGTCTACATCACCGCCGACGACTATCACTCCACCTACGCGCATCTCCAGCTCTTCGCGCTGGACCCCGCCAACGGGGCCGTGAAATGGTCCACCGACGCCGGCGATGTGCACGGCTCTTCGCCGGCGGTCGGCGCCGACGGCACCGTCTACGTCGGCGGCAAGTTGCTCTCGGCACCGACGCTTGAGCAGGGCCGGCTTTGGGCCTTCCTGCCGACCGGTGGCCCGCCGGCATGGGCCTTCACGACGTCGAGCTCCTTCTACTCGAGTCCCGCGGTCGACGGCGTCGGCACCGTCTACATCGGCTGCGACGACAACAACCTCTACGCGCTCAACTCCGGCCCCAGTCATCTCCTGTGGGGCAGCCCTCTCGGCGGCTGGGCCGGGGTCGACTCCTCACCGGCGCTGGACGGCCGCGGATCGGTCTACATCGGGTCGGGAGCGGGGAAGATGTTCGCCCTGCAGACTCTCTCTCCCGGCACGGCGCGCTGGGCGGTCCCCACGACGAACGGGGACAGCGTGGACTCGTCTCCCGCGCTCAGCGCCGACGTCGACACCGTCTACTTCGCCGACGACGGCGGCACCGTCTATGCGCTTCGCGCCAGCGATGGCCACACGATGTGGACGCACCCCGGCCTCGGGAAGGTCAGCCCGAGCTCGGATCCCTCATCGCCGGCGGTCGGCGCCGACGGCACCGTCTACATCGGCGGAGCGGACCACAACGTCTACGCCCTCAACGCCGCCGATGGGGCGACGAAGTGGACGTATACCACGTACAGCCCCGTCTGCTCCTCGCCGGCGATCGGCAAGGACGGCACCGTCTACGTCGGCAGCGACGACCACAACTTCTACGCGCTCAACGGCAGCACCGGGAAGCTGAAGTGGTGGTACCACACCGGCGCGCCCGTCAGGTCCTCGCCCGCCATCGGCGCCGACGGGACGATCTACTTCGGCAGCGTGGACGGCAGGCTCTATGCGATCGGCGGCTCGGGCGGCTCGACGCCGCAGAGTTGCGCGCTGTCGACGCCCAAGACCTCGGGCGCGCTCAAGCACACGGTCGCAGTCACCTACAGCGGCACCATCACGCCCAGGAGGGTCGCGCGCGTGGCGCTGACATTCCAGTGTCTCAAGAGCGGCACGTGGAAGGCCGCCGTGACGGCGGCCGTGAGCAGCGAGGCGACCGGCGTCTGGACGTACAAGAAGAAGCTGCCCGCCGGCAAGTACCGGCTGCAGGCTTCGACCGCCGCGACCGGCGCCTACGAAGCGGCCGTCTCGGGCTGGAAGACCCTGGCGATCAAGTAGGCCGCCGGGATGCCGGCGCGCGCCGGCGGCCGAGACGCCGGCCGGCATGAGGGCCTATGCCGCAGGCTGCTGCTGGGTGACGCAGTGGATGTTGCCGTCGGCCTTGGCCAGCTCAAGCGTGGGCAGCTGAACGACGTCGCGACCTGGAAAGAGGCGCGTGACGATGCCACGCGCCTCTTCGTCGCGCGGGTCGCCGAAACCGGGCAGCAAGACACCCCCGTCGGCGACGTAGAAGTTGACGTAGCTCGGCGAGAGACGGCGGCCGCCGTACTCCGGCCGCGCCGGCTGTGGGAGTTCGACGACTTCGAGTGCGCGGCCCCCGGCGTCGGTGGCCGCGCGCAGCCGCCGCAGGTTCTCCTGGAGCGGCGCGTGCTGAGGGTCCTGCGGGTCGTCGCAGGCGAGCGCGGCCACCACCCGCGGCGCCACAAAGCAGGCGAGGTTGTCGACGTGTCCGCCGGTGTTGTCGTGGTCGAGTGCACCGGTGAGCCACACGACCTGATGGGCGCCGAGGTACTCGCAGAGGAGCGCCTCGGCGTCGGCCTTCTCGAGCCCGGGGTTGCGGCGCGGATCGAGGACGACGTCCTCCGTCGTGAGCACCGTGCCCTCGCCGTCGGTATGCACGGCGCCCCCCTCGAGCACGAGCGGCGCGGCGAAGCGCCGGGCGCCGACGAGGTCGAGGATCCGTCGCGCCACGTTGGCGGTGCGCGCGTAGTCGTCGTAGATGCCGCCGTAGGCGTTGAAGCACCAGTCCACGCCGGCGAGACCACCACGGCCGTCGACGAGGAAGGTCGGCGCGCTGTCGCGCGCCCACGAGTCGTCGCTCGGCAACTCCACGACCTCGACGCCGGGCGCCGCGGCGAGGGCCCGCCGCGCCTGCCGCAGGTCGGCGGCGTTCGCCGTCATGGTGACCGGTTCGAAACGGGCGACGGCGCGCGCGATCTCGACATACGTCGCGCGCGCCCTCTCGATGTCGTCCCAGTTCTCCGGCCGGCACGGCCAGGCCATCCAGCAGCCCGCGTGCGGCGCCCACTCCGCCGGCATGAAGAATCCGGCTTCGCGTGGTGTGGCCACGCTCACCTCCAGGTCGCCGGCAGCATACCGCAGGCGCCGCGGAACAGCGCCGGGAGCACGCCGCGGAACGCCGCTGCGTGGCTGCCCATCGGCTAGAGTACGGGCATCCGGCGAGGAGGGACCATGAACGCAGGCATCCGGCTCTTCACAACGCGTTCGGTGCGCTGGCTCGACGCCGGCGTCGTCGTGTGGCTCGTCGTCTGGGCGGCGCTCGGGGTGCTCATCTGGCACGACATCCGGGCTCAAGCCGAGCTGAGCCAGAACGTGGTCAAGATCGGATCTGCCGTCAGGGACACCGGCGACGCCCTCGGCGTGGTCGGCGGGCTCCCCCTGGTCGGCGGCAGCATCGGCAGCTTCGCCGACAAGATCAAGAAGACCGGCCAGGACGTGATGACGAGTGGCGAGGCCAGCCGCACGGGGATCGTGCGCGTCGCGGTCGTGAGCGGCATCGGCGTCGGTCTGCTGCCCGCCGCGCTCGTCCTCCTGCTGTACGTGCCGGTCCGGCTGGCGTGGCGGCGTGACGTCCGAGCCATACGCGCCGGCCTCGCTTCGTCGGCCGGCGACCCCGCGTTCGAGCACTACCTTGCGCGCCGGGCGGTCGACGTGCTGCCCTGGGACGGCTTGCACGCGGTAAGCGGCGACCCGTGGCGGGACATCGCCGCCGGCGACTTCCGCGCCCTCGCCGACGCCGAGCTGGAGCGGCTGGGAGTCCGGCGCCCGTAGGGTCCGGACGCGGAAGGGGCGCCCCCTGAGGGGCGCCCCGCAAAAGAGACCGTTGGGGAGAATCCAGCTTCAGGAAGCTTCCGGAGCTCCACCAGCAGTGTGCCCGTTCGCGGGCGTCGGCAACCACATCGTTGGTGCTGCGGACCCCGGCACGTCTCTGTGCCTGCCCCGCCCCTCCCGCGCCGACTCGGCGCGGTGGTAGAGTCACGCGGGGATTCCCAGAGTCGACGGCAGGGAGGTCGCGTGGAGCGCGAAATGACGAGTGGCGGGGGCCGGGTCGGACGGCAGTCCGTCCTGGTCGCGCGGCCGATAGTCGTCCTCGCGCTCGTGGCACTGCTGGCCGCCGGTCTGGCCGGCCTGTGGGCCGGCCCCGCGGCGGCCAAGTCGTTCTCGATCACCGGTGTCGCTATCGACGCGACCGTGCAGCCCAACGGCGACGTCACCGTGCACGAGACGCGGACGCTGGCCTTCTCAGGCGCTTTCCACTACGTCTTCTGGGACTACGACGCGAAGGGCTCGGACGGCATCAAGGTCACCGGCGCGTCAGGGCCCGCGGGCGCGTCCGGAGCGTCGAGTCCCTACACGCTGAGCACGTCGGTGGTCTCGGGCGTCGCGGGTCCTCCCGGCACCTACAGCGTGGAGGAGACTACCGCCGGCGTGCGCGTCCAGCTGAATTTCGCGGTCGCCGACACGAGCGCGACCTTCGGCGTGGACTACACGGCGCTCGGCGCCGCCAAGCGCTGGCAGGATACGGCCGAGCTGTACTGGCAGTTCGTCGGCGCCGAGACCGGGGTGCCGGCGGACCACCTGCGCATCACCGTGCACCTGCCGCAGGGAGTAGCGAAGAGCGAGGTGCGGGCCTGGACCCACGGCCCGCTGTGGGGCAACGTCGCGATCCAGCCGGACGGCAGCGTCGTGAGCACGGTCTCGCCGCTTCCGGCGTACACGTTCGTGGAGTCCCGCATCCTGTTCCCGGCGTCGGCGCTTTCGCAGGCCAAGCCGCGGTCGGCGGCGCGGCTCGAAGCGGTGCTCGCCCAGGAGAAGTCCCTCGCCGATGCGGCCAACCGCGATCGCTGGCTGGCGCGCGCCAAGGTCGCGTTCTGGGGTCTCGTCGGCATCGGCATCCCGCTCATCGCGCTGATCCTCGTGATCGTGCTGTACGTGCGCTTCGGCCGCGAGCCGAAGCCCAAGTTCCAGGCGCCCTACCTGCGTGACATCCCGGAGCCGTCCCTGCCGCCGGCCCTTGTGGGTTTCATCTGGCGCATGGGCACGGTGGGGCGCGAGGACGCCACCGCCACCTTGCTGGACCTCATCAACCGCGGCGTCATCGACATCGAACGCGTGGAGTGGCAGGAGCACCATCTGCTGGGCGGCAGCTCGGGCAAGACCAGCTACAAGCTCACGCTGCACGAGGACAAGCTGGACGACCTGCTGCCGTATGAGCATCACCTCGTCAGCTTCCTGTTCACCGAGATCGCCGGCGGCTGGAGCTTCGTGATCGCCGAGCTCAAGGACCTCGCCAAGGCCAAACGCACCGAGTTCGCGGCCGGCTACAAGGAGTTCACGGACATGGTCGGCGAGGAAGGCACCAAACGGGGCTACCTCGACGCCAAGGCCGACCGCATGGCGTTCACCGGCGCCGCGTTCGGCTTCATCGCCGCGGTGGCGGCCGGCGTCGCAGGCGTCTTCGGCCGCTTCTACTGGGCCCTGGTCGGCCTTCCCGTCGGGATCGTGCTGATCTTCGTGTCGCGCTCGATCAAACGCCGTTCTACCGAGGCGGCCGAACTGTACGCTCAATTCCAGGCGCTGCGCCGTTACATGAAGGACTTCGGCCGCATGGACGAGAAGCCGCCGGACGCCGTCGTGCTCTGGCAGCAGTTCCTCGTCTACGCCGTCGTGTTCGACATGGCCGACCAGGTGATCAAGGCGATGCAGGTCAAGGTGCCCGAGGTGATGCAGGATCCGGCCTTCAACACGATGACGTTCATGATGATCGCCCAGCCCGGTATGGGACCGTCGCCCTTCAGCGCGATGGACCAGAGCTTCGGGCAGGCGGTCGCCGTGGCTACCTCGAACTCGTCCTCCGGC